>Ga0114975_10000262_pt1 | contig 39352 bp, 42 predicted proteins | sample S_130626_EF_Meta_FD_87031 | JGI IMG/M metagenome (GOLD analysis project Ga0114975, IMG submission 87031) | Freshwater microbial communities from Lake Simoncouche, Canada to study carbon cycling - S_130626_EF_MetaG | ecosystem: Environmental > Aquatic > Freshwater > Lake | place: Lake...
CGTTAAAAATAGATTAAAAATAAATAGTTATTTTCTAAATAACTAATTATGGAAAATTTGAATCAAATATTAAATCGAGAATCATTAGTCAATGAAATCAAAGAGATATTGCAAAATTTCGACGCAAATTGTAAAAATATTAATTTCAAAAAAGGTATTTATTTGTATGGTTCTCCTGGCTCCGGTAAAACTCATTTTATAATGAACATTTTGAGAGAAATGAATTATGATATTATAAAATACGATGCCGGAGACGTGCGAAATAAATCTCTCATTGATACAATTACGAGTAATAATATATCGAACCAAAATGTATTGCAAATGATGACAAAAACAAAAAAGAAGATTGCAATTGTGATGGATGAAATCGATGGTATGAATAATGGGGATAAGGGAGGTATTACATCTCTCATCAAATTAATACGTCAAAAAAAGACAAAAAAACAGAAATTGGAGAGCACGACTCTCAATCCCATTATTTGCATCGGCAATTATTATGTGGATAAAAAAATAAAGGAACTAATGAAGGTATGTAATATATTTGAGCTAAAAAGACCCACTGGACCCCAAATACATAAATTATTAGAATCGATTGATTTTCCAAAAATAAATAAGACAATGATTTCACCATTAGTAGAGCATATACAAGGAGATATGCGAAAACTCATCTTTGTGAGAGACATGCACCGAAAAAAACCGGAATTGATAAACATTGACATTATCTCTCAAATATTTCATAATAAATCTTTTAATGAAGATACCAAAACAATTACGAAAACATTGTTGACAAAACCGGTGGCCATGTCTCAACATAATTTGTTTATGAACGAAACCGACCGAACCATTGTCGCGCTTCTATGGCATGAAAATATTATCGATGCAATCGAAAAGGGAGATAAACGAGAGACCGTGCCTTTTTATCTTAAAATATTAGATAATATATGTTTCGCGGATTATACTGACCGAATTACTTTCCAAAATCAAATATGGCAATTCAATGAGATGTCTTCTCTCATCAAAACCTTTCATAATAATAAAATATATCACGATGCATTTCCAAACAACAAACACAAAATTTTAGATGTACGTTTTACCAAAGTGTTGACCAAATATTCCACCGAATATAACAATCAACTGTTCATATACAATTTATGCCAAACATTGTATATGGATAAGAAAGATTTAGTAGCATTTTTTCAAGAGTTGAGATTATTTTATGGAAATGATTTTTATGATGATGCAACGAAAATGGGAGAAGTGGAACAATTGTTTGAGAATTATAGTATTAATAAATTGGATATTAAACGGATGTATAGATATTTAGACAAAAATGTTAAAAAAGACGCAGTGTTAGAGGATGATAATTTAGATGATTTCGAGGATGATTTGTAGAAAATTGAATTGTTTTTATGATAAATATATTTTTTCAATCAACCAATCAAACAAATAAACGCTCAATAATGACAACCAATTTTACTCCAAAAATTTTCGCAAAATTTATGCAAACCGTCTTTCAATTCGATTTAGATGAATTAAAAGGTATGGCGGAGAATGAATTTATTCTACATTCGATTCCTACCCTATATGGCGAAGATGAAGATATTCCGTTGATGCAAGAATATTTAGGCAATATTTTACTTAATTCAAAAAATGTATATAATTATGTCAAACATCAACATATATTAAAAAAATTATTATTATTCGCTGCATTATACCTGAACAAACATAAGGAATGTGTTGGAAAATTTCAAATGGCGAATGCACTAACACTGGTCATTGCTTTAGCGAAAAAAAATAAGGCGACTTCACCAGAACAGGCCAATTTAAATGAACTAAATCATCGTAGATGTATTTTAATCCAAAAATTATTTGAATATGTAGTAGAATTATCAAAAAAAATAGTAGACGGTCACCATATCGATATGTTGAAAGATGTTGTTATCTATTACGAAAAAGATGAATTAAATCCAGACAAATATGATATTAACCGATTGATTGAACCGCTTGAACCCACGAAATTAGAACGGTCGTCTGCCAAAACATATATGCATGTTTCGCCATATCAGGCATATTTAGTAAGGAACGAAGATAAAATTAAAAATGATATTCATCCCATTTATGACGAGAATGACGAAATTAAGGAATATATGATTCCGGTAATTTAATCTAATGAATTCAAAAAATAGAAAAAATATATTTTTTAACTATAGATAATATGTTGTCATCATTTAATACGATTGGTTCTGGACTGAATTTGACTAATATTAACGCTATTACTACTACTACCATAACATCATTAACTAATTATACCGGCAATTCTACATCTACCACTGACGGGAATTATACGGTTTTAACTTTGACCACTGATGGAGACATTAGTTTTACATCTACATCCTCTACATTTACATTGAATTATGTAATGATTGGTGGTGGCGGTGGCGGTGGAAGTGGATATCGAGGCGGTAGCACCACCACATGTGGTGGCGGTGGTGGTGGCGGTGGTCAAATTGTAACCGGAACTTTAACATTTAACAATAATGAATCTTATAAAATTATTATTGGAAGTGGTGGCAGTGGAGGTGCCAATGTTTCTAATGGCTCAAATAATGGGTCAGACGGTGGTACAACATATATTACGGGAACATCATTTAGTACTATAGTTGCAAATGGTGGCAGTGGTGGTTCTAAAGGTATTTTAGCCTCGAGTTCATCTATTGCTGTTAGTGTATCTGGTGGAGCAGCAAACACGTATAGTGGTTCATCCTATGGAAGGGGAGGGTATGGAGTAGGCGGGGGTTTTTATTTGAATTTATCGCGTGCAGGTGGAAGTGGTTATACCGTATCATATGCGAACACATTGTCTATAACATTAGGTGGTGGTGGTGGTGGTGGCACATATAATAACTTGTATAGTACCTATTCTACATACGTTAATATGACAAGTTATACTGGTGGTAGTGGTGGCGGTGGTAATGGGTCTTCGGGAAGTAATTACAGTAATGTAACGACTGGCACAGCGAATACCGGTGGCGGTGGTGGTGGTGGTTCAGGCAATGGAAATTCGGGGACCAGCACATATACTTCAGGTGCAGATGGAGGGTCTGGTCTTGTTATTCTATGGTGGTAAAAAATAATTGTTCTCATATGTGAGCACTTATTTTTAATTAATAAACGTTACATGTTTTTTTTGATTTAACTGTAAATCAGCTTTTTCTGTTTGCAAATTATTAATAGTAATTTTTTGAGTTTCAGATAAACGTTTGTATTTCTGTAATTCATTAAACGTTTGGCTAAATTTAGTATTTAATTCAATATTTTGTTTTTCTAATTCGGCAATACGTTGTTCAGCCATTTCAATATCCGCTTGTTTATTTTGCTGGGACGAGGGTTGGACAAATGGGCTTTCTTGGGTAAACGGAATTTGCTGGGTAGTTGGTGGTTGAACAAAATGACTTTGTTGAGACATTGGTTGAACAAAAGGACTTTGGGGAGGTTGATTTTGGGTAAACGGACTTTGGGGAGGTTGATTTTGGGTAAACGGACTTTTTGGTGGTATTGGTTGGGTAAACGGACTTTGCTGGGGCATTGGCTGGGTAAATGGACTTTGTGGAGGCATTGGTTGGGTAAACGGAGTTTGTGGCGGCATTGGTTGGGTAAATGGACTTTTTGGTGGTATTGGATATGTAAATGGACTTTGTGGGGGCATTGGTTGGGTAAACGGACTCTGTGGCGGCATTGGCTGGGTAAACGGACTCTGTGGTGGCCATGTTGCCGGTTTATTCATTTCTAGTCGTTGTATGTGTTCACCCATTTCCTGCAATTGTCTCTGTTGTTGTTCTATAATACCAATCACTTCTTGCGATGATAATGCAACTGGTTCTTTACCTGGTTGTTGTAACATAATAGGTGCATTACGATTTTGTTCTTCCATCATTTTTGACCGTTGAGCATCAATTTCCTTAATTTGTTTCAAGACATCCGGTTTCATTTTTGGAAGTCCCGGCTCATATTTTGATAACAAAGAATCAATATCCTTTAGGAAAAAGTTCTTTATTTTTTCCTCCTTCGCATTTTTAATAAACATATCAACCGTTTTATTGGATGGTTTAAATACGTCCGGATGAGGATTTTTCAAGAGTTCGCGTTTGTCGAAAGAATTGTGTTCATGAGAAAATACCAAAATGGTTTTTAACGAATCCAATTGAACAAATGGAACCGTATAATTTTTCAAGAAGGCCTTTTCTTCCGCCAATGACGCATGATTTTCATATTGAGTTTCCTTCAATAATTCAACGCGGAATGCAAAGGTAGCGGCAGTTGCATGGTTTGGACCATACGGACCACATTGATACATCTGTTGAATATGTTTGAAATAAATATACATCTCACTCGAACCTGCACATAATGCATGCGGATTATCTAATAAACGTTCTACCGCATGGGATACTCTCTCAGGTGGGTAATAATCATCATCGTCCATATAGACAATAATAGAGCCCTTTGACTGTTTGTGCATGTAATTACGTTTTTCGCCCAAAGTCATCTTCTTTTCTACCCGGAAATATTTGATTTGTGGAATATTTGCGGCAGATATTAAATCATTGATACAATCCGTGCCATCATCTACGATAATCCATTCTAATCGGTCTTTTGGATACGTTTGGTTTTTGAAACACTCAAACATGATAGGAATGAACGGGCGACGATTAAAAGTTGGTGTGCATACACTTACAAATGGGCGGTATTTTTTGTTTTTTGACATATTTGTATATTTAAACGACTCATTTTTTATATTCTTTATTTTATAATTCTATTTGTCTTTTTTCGATGGATCGGTTAATTTATAACTTTCTGGATTATCTCTTTCGTATATGAAACGGTCAAACAATTCCTTTAGAACATTTTTCAGTTTCATGTAATAAGTAACCATTGAAATTATTATTATTATCAAAGAGTTTATTACAGAAAATATCATTTTACATTTCAGGGATTTCATGTACATGCTGTACACGAATATACCTACGACAAGTACCATTATAAATATAAATTCATACAAACACTTATATATGATTTCGACCAATATACGGAACAATTTTTCAAACCATGTCATTGAACCGGGAGGGCAATGTTGCACATTTAGATTCTTTAACGCGGTATACAAATATTCGTTAATTTTTTGAATAGTGCCCTTGTATCCATAATTTGAATATAATAACAAAGAAAAGAATGAATGAAATAGAATAAATATGGTCAAAAATAGTCCGGCCAATTTAATGGATGAAAATGTAAATACCATTTTTATTATCCAAGCCACTATAGTTATAGGTAAAATGGATATTGAAATTGCAAATTCGGCCATTCCAAATATAGATGTGGGGAAAAACCCCATAATAATATAAAAAACGATTATTGGATATACAATACTTGAAAATGGGACCGTTTTCGATGCAAAATTAATACAGGCAAATACCGCGTTTTTTATCTCACTCGAATAATGCATGACAATATACGTAATGGTTGATAATGTAATAAAAAAGAGTATTAATGGATTCAAATATGTCTTCACCGTATCATTGTCTTCCGCTAGAGAATTTATAGTATTTGGAATCAAATTCAATATGTAATAGTTAAATACTTCCGCGGGCTTTCTTAAATAATAAAATAAAAAGTTTAGAATGGAATCAAACTGGGAGGTATCTATATTTATATCTCTAGATACGCGTTCATTTGTCTCATCTTTGTAAAACGTTATGTAAAACCAATTATATGTAATTAATAACGCAATGGGTACAGCAAATAAATAATATATTTGGTTTTTGATAAGTGTTATGTCAGCGGTTCTATTTTTTGAAGCGGCGGATGATTTTTTTTTCCCTTCAACTTTATCATATACTGCACCCACACCGGTAGTCAAATATTTATCAAAATTATTAAATAATAATTTATCTATATACGAAACCCCCTTATTTATTTTGTCAACGATTCCGGCAATTGCAGTATTACGTTTACATTTTGCGCCTTCTTTAAATGGTTCCTTTTTATTTTTTTCTACGGATGGTTCACTTAAATTATTCGCTTCTTCCGGAATATCACCATTTAATATATCAGTGATTTCATTCATGGTTTTTTCGATTTCCTCAAATCCATCATCGTGTTTTTCGTATATATTATCTAGTTTTGGTATATTTTTATAATTTGGATTCGATTTTTTTCGTTCTTTGTTTCTAGATATTTTCTTTATTTTTTGAATAATAATATCAGGTTCTTCTTGGAATCCCTCAATAATTGGAAAGTTTGATTCATCTTGACTAAATCTTTTTATTTCTGGTTCTACATATTTTATTCCCGGTTCCACATATTTTATTTCCGGTCCTACATATTTTATTTCTGGTCCTAGATATTTTATTTCCGGTCCTACATTCTTTTTTTTCCATTTTGTATCATTCATATTCTAATATATACTATTATATTATTACGTATATAATAGTATCTCGTAAAAAACCGAATTATCTGGCGTATAACATACCACAATTTCCACTTACAAAAGATAAGACATTATATCGTTCTTCGTAAAGCGTCAAATTGAAATTGTATTCATACAATCGCCAATTTTGTTTAGAAATTCCAATGGCTTGACCATCTTGGTCACATATCACACCAAATGTGGAATTCACCGTATCTATATCTGGAACATATGTCATTATTTCCAGTTCCACTGTTTTAAATTTACTTAAATTGATAGCACCCGATGGTTGATATTCAAAAGGACTCGTATTTAGACAAAAATTATAACAATATAATCCGTCTTTTGCTGAACCCTGAGTTCGAGTATATTTTTCAATGTAATCGTATACTCCGCGCGTTAAGATATTCTCTCGATAATCGCCATTTAAAAGTATACCCATTGTCTCTAAAATTTCTTTTCTATTCCCGGAATAAAAATCACCCGTATAAAAAAATCCAGTATTTGTTCCATCTGGATTATATTGCGGACCATATTGAATATCGGTGTCAACTGAAGCATCCGGTGCTTCTATAATATCGGATGGTATGGAACGATATGGCCAATTGGTATAATTACTCCACTCATTTCGTAAATTCACATCATTTCTCTGCAAAAACCACATCCAATTGGCAACCATACCATTCGACGTCAATTTCAATTTCTTACTACCCGTTATATTTTCGAATTTATATTCAAATACATCTTTGACTAAATATACTTGGTCTTCCGCGGCAAATAATTGGCGTTCTTCCTTCGATAAAAAACAATAGGTGCATAATAAATGCACGTCTGCATTCCAAGTATTTATTTTATTTTCATAATTTGCTGGGGAAATATTTACTGCAGGAGGGCTTTGTAAATATCGATACATTTGAAATTGCGATTTATTAAAATCGGGTTGGAGATATGGAAAATTGTTTTCCGTATCGAATACATCGCGGACCTGAAATAATTCTTGTATAGGACGTAATGTGACACTAATCGATAATTCATTATATTGCAATGAAATGAGTGGGAATGCACATCGACTATCTAATGTGAACCAAGTGTTTATTGGAATATATAAATTCCGTCCGCGAATCGACGGTTCCGCTCCGGTATTACTTCCGGTATAATAGGCGGATGGATATGTATTGGTGCGGCCAAGTGCATTCGCCGGGTCATTTAATTCATCGATATTTCCGCTCATACGATTGAATAGTTCCTTCTTTTCTGCACTAAAATCTCTATCAACCATTGCTGCTAAATATTCGCCCGTATATCTTTGGATAGTCAATGAACCACATGTAATCAATATTTCTTTAATCATATGAGTGCCTAAATCTTTTATCCAGCGAAAATCATAAGGACACCATACATTGCCGTTTAAATCTGCATCGGGATGATAAAATGGACTCCATATATCTGGTAGTGTAACAACTAAATAAGTATCCATCAATAATTCGGCGTATCTGGGTATTTTGAAAGTAAACGTAGAGGTATCCGTCGTTCTTAATTCTCTCAATCCATCATAATCAATCCGGAATTTTTGCAGACCAAAATTCGTATATTTAGAATAAGTTACTTTAAAGAAGGTTTTAGTAGGATTTCCGGTTAAAATTAAATTGTTATTTCCAATAGATATAAGATTTAGTAATCCTCCGGCCATAGTTATAATATAATATATTATATTGTTTTTATTATATTATTTTTGTTTATAGGTATTATATATAATGGACAATAGTTTTAGATTATTTATTCTTTTCTTGATACTTTTCCTATTTTTTTATATTGTATATCGAATGATTCAAAAATATCGGGCAAAATATAGCATATTGGAAGGGTATGCAGATCCTACCGTAACTCAACTGCATGATAATAATTTGATATCCCCTTCTATTACGAATGTATCTGACACTACCAAAAAACTACCTCTAAAAGAGCTATGTATCAAAGCATCTTACAATAGTGCATATAATGGATATGATATAGTAGATAACACTACATATGACATGATAGAATATGTATTGAGTCGCGGTTGTAGTTTTTTAGATTTTGAATTGTATTATGATTCTAATGGCTCACCTGATATAAATAAGGTTGTAGTAAACTATACTGCCGACCCTACATTTACCACGTTCACAAATGCAAATCCCAATAAAGTTACATTTAGTTCAGTCATGGAGTATATTGACGAAAAATATAAAAACGGTGATTTTATTCCAAATAAATCAGACCCGTTATTTATACATTTAAGAATAAAGAGCGATAATCCACTTATATATGATAATATTGCAGGTATACTTAAGCCATATTCACCAAATGTATTATTTACCGATCAAATCAATGGCGATACTACGTTGAGTGAAATATATGGTAAAATAATTATTCTCATGGACCGTTCAATAAGACCGGATGATGATCTTGGCAATTTATTACCTACTTACATTAATGCATTTACTGGAATGTCGAGTTGGGAGATTGATACCTATAGTGAAATCAAAAATCAAAAAACAACACCTCCAAAAATAACGAACAATGATACAAACGAAACCAATGTTACAAATTTGCGAATCGCTCTACCCGATATTGACCCCAATAGTGCAAATCCAACGAGTCCATTTAATTTCATTGAAAAAAATGGTATACAAACAATTGCTTGTCGATTTTATAAACATGATATATTTTTGGATTTATACGAAGATTTATTCGCGGAACATCAATCGGCCTTTGTTCCTTTAGCAAAAGCAATAAAATATATCAAACGTAAAAAGGAAGACATGGGTAGTCGAAAAATGAAATTAGGACCAAACATTGTGCATGGATAAAGAATGGATAAAGAATGGATAAAGAATGGATAAAGAATGGATAAAGAATGGATAAAGAATGGATAAAGAATGGATAAAGAATGGATAAAGAATATTTAGGACAGATATTCTTTATCCGTATATATAAATGAGTAAAAAAATTAGAAATACCAATAAATATAGAACCGAATATTGCACTGATGATATGACGTTTCAAGATTGTGAATTAGCCGTTTTGAGACATGCGGTCGATGAAAATGAAATGTTACAAGGTCAAAAAATCGCAAATAGTGAAGACGTGAAAGAAATCATTAAAATCGTCGAAGATTTTTTGATGCAAAAAAAACTGGTATGCTACGGCGGAACCGCAATAAATGCCATATTGCCCAAGTATGCCCAATTCTATAACCGTGATATTGAAGTTCCCGATTACGATTTCTTCTCGAATCATGCATTAGATGATGCCAAAGAATTAGCCGATATTTATTTCAAAGCCGGATATACCGACGTAGAGGCAAAATCCGGGGTTCATGCCGGCACTTACAAAGTATTCGTGAATTTCATACCGGTTGCCGATATCACCTATTTAGAAGATGAAATATATAAAGCCATTAAAAAAGACGCCATTACACGTATGGGTATATTATATGCGCCGCCCAATTTTTTACGAATGAGTATGTATTTAGAATTGTCTCGACCTCACGGGGATACGAGTCGATGGGAGAAAGTATTAAAACGGTTGAATCTATTAAACAAACATTATCCATTAATGAGTGCAGTCGATTGTAATACTGTAGATTTCCAACGTCAAATGGAAAAAAACGAAGAAGAATCGACGAAATTATATTTTTTGGTGAGAGATTCGCTGATTGACCAAGGCGTCATTTTCTTCGGCGGATACGCCAGTTCATTATATTCTAGATATATGTCAAAAAATCAACGAAATTTATTGAAAAAAATACCGGATTTCGACGTATTGAGCGAAGATAATGAAAAAACCGCCATGATTGTTATGGAAAGATTGAATGAAAATGGATTTAAAAATGTGAAAATTGTGAATCATGAACCTATTGGCGAGATTATCCCGGAGCGAACCGAGATACGCGTTGGCAAAGATACATTAGCATTCATATATAAACCAATTGCCTGTCATAGTTATAATACTATAAATATCGCGGAAAAGGACATTAACGTGGCGACAATCGATACTATGTTGAGTTTTTATTTAGCATTTATATATGCCGATAAACCGTTCCCTTATTTTAATAAAGACCGTATTATATGTATGGCCAAATTTTTATTTGACGTCGAAGAGGAAAATCGTTTAGAACAAAAAGGACTTCTAAAGAGGTTTACTACCTCATGTTATGGAAATCAAACCACGTTAGAAACCATTCGTGCAGAAAAGGCCGAAAAATTCAAAGAACTTGCAGGAAAACGCGGTACGCGCGATTATGAAATGTGGTTTTTGAAATATGTTCCCGCAAATATGGTGAAAAATGTAGATAAAGTAAGTGAAGACCCCCTTGAAAAGAATTTGAAAAAACCAATCAAAAATAAAACGCGTAAAATACGTAAAGCAAAAAAGAATGGCATCGTAAAATTGTTGAATAAATTTATCAAATAATAAAGAAAAATAACTATAAAAAATTGAATGTCTAACGATTTTGTAATATTTTCTACAAATATTACAAAAATGAATCCAAAAGAATATTATGGAGGAACCATCGAGGATGGCTTTTTGCGTAGTCCATTAATATCATATGATAAGATTTATCCAAATAATGAAGAAAAAATAGGTAAAGGAGAAGAAGAAGAAATAGGTAAAAATGATGAAGAAAACAACATATGTCTACATAAACAAAGCAAATTATTGTTATATATTATAGTAGTTTCGGGAACCATTACCGCGATAGCATACATCATCATATTCTCTCTGCGTCATCACAACTCACCAATATAATTGGTAAATTTAGAAAATCCTAAATAAAATAAACCGAATATTATACTCTTTATAAAAAGGCCGTAAAAATTCATGTTTCCATCACTGTTATAAATCGATAAAAACGACAAATTACTATACATTAATCGTGTCACGATAGGCATTTGAAAGATGAAAAACAAAATGGCGACAAACAGTGGACCTTGCAATTCAGTAAATACGCGGTCAACTAACGATTCGCGATGTTTTTTTTGTTTATATTCTTGAATGGGTTTTTCATTCATATCTTCATATTCTCGAATATAATCAGCCGTTAATTTTACGGGAGGAATATAATTCGGTTGCACACGTTCGTCATTCGAATATTGAGTGGTATCTACGGGTATGTCTCTAGAAGGCAAACGATATTGTGGCGCTTGACCCTGTTGTGTAGCTTGGGGCAGAGGCATGATTTGGCCTTGTGGTTGATTTCCATATGGATTAGGATGAACATTCATTTGAGTATAATTCGTATTGGGGGTCTGGTCATAACTAGTTGTCGATTGATTAAAATCAAATGCCGCACCGGGTGGCATTTGAATACTAATATTTTCTGGTAAATCCACGATACGCGTCGTAGCTATTTTTTCGGCCATATAAAACTATACTATAGCAAAACGTCTAAAAATAGTATAGTTTACGCAAATTATCAATTATCCTTTTACAACTTCTCTAAAGTTCTAAAGTTATTCAGTGGTGGGAGAAGATACGTCGATAATTTTTTTATTTTTGTCGCATATAGTGGAGGCGGATGTATAGGTATAACATTTTTCCCCGTATTTATATATTTTATTATCAATATCGGTAATCACTGGACCATTAAATACGATGCAATTTTTATCGTGACAAGCTTTACGGAACAATGTTGCTAAACCGAATCCTAAAATGATTGAAAGAACAATTTTACCGAGAGGACTGTATAATAATCTCTTAATATTCATATATATACTATCTATATTATAAGATTACACTATTTTCACAACTCATCGTATGCCCTAAATATATTTCATGGTCTTTTGTATTTGTCTCCTTGAGGTCATATTGATGAGAGCATGTAGGGTCGGTGCAATCGGCTTCACTACATAGTTTGATATTGCCCTTTTCGTCTTCAAACACTTCTTGACACGAGTGCTGATAATTGAATTCTTCCGGAGGGACATGGGGAACCATATCTTTGTTATGCACAATTCTCCACAAATTGTCGATTTTTGTATTGACAAATACCGCAAACGCATCGTCCCCGACGAGAGGTTGTCCAAAATTATATACTGAACTTTTCATTCCTTTGGCATATAATTCCATGGCGGTCAGTTGACAAGTAGCCGCACCATATGAATGCCCGGTCACAATGATTTCATACCCGTATTGTTTTTGTAATAATTTTGCCGCGTTCGTCACTTGGTCAATTACATTTTTGGTGGATTTGTAGAAGCCATCATGCACTTTACAATTACACTCTGGAAACGTGACATAATCAACCTTTTTTATTTCTAAATCTTCTATCCAATTACGGACGGAGGATGAACCGCGAAATACAATATATATTTTTTGTTGGGATGGTAAAATACCCACATATCCTTGCAAATCGCTTGTATAATCATATAGCACGTCTTTCACTACAAACCCGGTGGCTGGACCGGTGAGTTTCATAGTTGGGTAAACATCTTTGCTACAATACGCGGCGGCACTTAACCAAACGGTTATATTGGCCTGTTCCATGGTGAATGCACTCACTTGTGCAACAAATAATAAAAAGAATATAATATACATGATTTTGAAAAATCTATATTATAATATGATACTTATTGTAGACAATTATCTATCAATGAGTAATGAAATAACCGATACTATTGCCTAAATACATGAGGGCATTCATTGCTAAAAATGTCATGATTTGATGGGACCAGGGCGAATGATAGGCAATGACTGAGTATACGGGGTCGCCGGTAAAAAATCGCCAAGGAAGATAAATGAATGTTGCCCATGCATAGAACCACATATAGGAATACATAAGGTCATTCTTTGAAAATGGGTCGTAATCTATGGTTTCGACTGGTAAATATATGACACGACATAATATCAATAAATATACCAATCCATGATTGGATACTGTCCACATATTTGCAAACCAATCAATGACCTCGTCATCTTTTTTGCTATCCATGTCTTCCATATTAAATTTAATTCGAGCAAACCAATAGGCAAAGGATATAGTAAAATGCACATTATGTGCAATTCCTATATATTGAGGGAAAAAATAATACAGGAAGGATGCTATGTGTCCGGTATCGGTGTAGCGAATAAATTGTTTGACCCAATTATATGGATGTGGAACATAATGATATAAGTGTTCGAAATGATAGTAGTAATTGGCAACATATGCCTTTTGAATAATGATGGTAGATAAAAAAATGTCACCGGTAGCCAGGAACAATACTATTTTTATGAATGGGAAATACATTCCATTTTTTATGTATTTTTTTATATTTTTACTGTGAGTATCGTAAAGTTCTTGTAACATTGCTATGAATATATAGGCATATGGGTTTATATATTTTATATTTATTATTTATTTTATATTCATTATTTCGAGTTTGTTGGAACAAATTCCATATCTCTACCGTCTTGATAAATGGTTAGGGTGCCGACCGATTCCATACCCCGATAAACTTCTTCATTGTTCTTCGTATGTTTTTTCAATAATATTTCTTTTTTCAGTGCTTCATGTGCATCGATTACATTAACTATTTTTTTAGGTTTGCCCGAATTGATATTTTCTATGGTGCCGAAATGTTTTTCGTCTATTTCGTTGATACCTACTCCATAAACTACTTTATTGGTTACCGGATTTTTTATATTGTTAAATTTTTTCAATTCGTGTAATAATCGCAAATCGTGACTCATATTGCGTTTAGATGAACTAATATGATAGAAACTACCTGGAAAATCTTCTGGAATAACATTTCCAAAACCCACTTTATCGCCGCAATTTGGTTCACATTTTTTTATTTTGCAAATGGTTTCATAGATTGCAAATGAAGATTTACTATATGGATTGGTCGATTCGTCATCTTTGAAAAAGGATCGACCATAATCAATCAATTTAGCGATATAGGGCGATTTGAATTCGACGACCTCACCATTATTCAATACATACTTATATTGAATATATTTACCTTTGATTGGTTCATAAATGAGAACGTTTTCACGGTGTAAATCATAATGATTGAAATGATTTGCTAACGTGGCCAAAGGCATATAAATCTGGTATAGAATATATAACAAATCATTGTTTATAAAATCCGGGTTATCTAACATACTTTGGAGAGACATGGCCGCTTTGATATGTTGTATCAAAATACATATGTATTTTGAATCCGTGCAAGCAATTTCCATTGAAGATGGACTACGAATTTGCTCAGGTTGTATTTGTAATGTTTTGAGAATAGATGTATTTGAAATTGTCTTATTTTGTTTCATCGTATTCCATATGTCTGGATTTTCATATAAAAACCAACCATATGTCTCTATAAAACATGGAAAGACATGGCTTTTTTTATTTATGTATTGTCCAACTAAATATTCAAACATTAAATTATCTGCGGTTTTATTGGCAGAAGATTTCAAAATAGAATTTGCTACATACCCATTGCGTTCATATGTGATTTCATTGATAAAACCATTTTGGGATGGGTTTCCAATACGTTTAATGGGTGATTTTATGTATTTGACATCGATAAATCCCGCAAAATGCTCTTTGATTTTTTTGTTTTCTTTACCAAATGCAATACAAACACCTGCATCAGAGCATATACTTTTCAAAAATAATGCACGGCGTTTATCGGGGTCTACATTTCGCATGAATTTACCAATCTTTGCAGCAGCATCTTCTCTGACTCGTTGTTTTCGCGTATACGAGGCATCGAGCTTATTCTTTTTTTTACGCGTCCGTTCCTTCACTGGTTCTGGTTTTGGTTGGGAAATACAATTTTCATCCATTTTGTATTTATGAGATAAGCGACAATATTTGTATTTTGCACCATTTACATATTTACATTCTTCATGTGTGCACAAATATTCGGGAACCTTTCTACATTTGGAGTAACATTTTGTCATTTATTATATATTATATATTATATATAATAGATAATAGAATTGGATATTTATGATTGAACTGGTATTTTCATAATGTCATTTTCATTTTTTGGACAAGTGACTTCTTTTTGTTTCATGCTAAAGCAACTATCGGTTTTATCGCGATATTGTAAAATATCTATATTTTCGGGAGATGGATAAACAAATATTGTTCGTTGGTCCGGCATGGTTATATATACTAATAACAAGCCGATAGCCAAACTTGCTAGAAATACCCGGACGTCAATAAATTTAATCAATGAAATCATATATAAATACTAGGACATTATTTCTTTCCCTTCTTTTTTTTATTCTTTTTTGGTGCCGGTGTATCGATAGGACCAATTTCTTCCATCATTTGTTCGACGGTTTTTTCGGTGTCTCTCTTAATGTATGATTTTTCTTGGACTCCTTCTTCTCCGGCGATTCTATATACAAATTGATTGGGTTCGCCCGATTGAACGATGGACGAATTCGTTTTTAGTTCATTGATTTTGGATTGCATAAGTGCTTGTTGCTCCTTTCGTTTCGCCAATTTATTACGCATACGTTGCTTCATGGATTCTTGTTTTGTCATTCTTTCATAGGCATTTGTATCGAAACGCATATTTTTACCTAAATTTCCCAAACCACCTAATCCTTCTAATCCACCTAATCCTCCTAATCCTCCCATTCCTCCCATTCCTCCCATTCCTCCCATTCCTCCCATTCCTCCCATATTTTTTGTAATATTCTTGAAAATTTCATTAAATTGGTCACTTCCTCCCATATCCTTCATTTTACTCATCCATTCACTGGCCTCTTTCATAATTTCATCCTTTGAAATCTCTCCACTTTTCATCTTGGAATCTAATTTACCACTGACTGTTTTCATTAAATCCATTATTTTTTTAGGATTTTTCAACATTTTCTTTAAGACATCTTGGGTAGAGGTTGATTCATCAATATCTCCGGTTTCTCCTAAAATATCTTGGAAATCGTGGGAAATTTCTTCGGCCAATTCTTTTGCTAAAGTTCCAATCTTTCCTTCAAAAAGCCCTTTTAAATGACCGTGCAATTCTTCGGGATTTGGCATGTTAAATCCTTCGAATCCATTCTCTCTACTGGCCGTGTTATCCGCGGTTTCACCGGATTCGCCAGTTACGCCTTCACCGGCGGCTTGTTCCATATTTTGCTCCATGTTTTTGAAAAAATCGCCAATACTACTAAATGTTTCATTTAATTTGCTTTGTAATTCATTTTCGTCAATTCCATTAAATAGATTCATTGTATCGCCAAAATCGGCCTTATCTTTAATCGAATTTACAATGGTAAATAATAATAATTGCAAGTATTTCCACAACGCCTTCTTCGTATTTTCCGTAACATTTTCCGTATTAAACAATACTTTGAAATCTACATTTGGTAAAAAAAATGTATTCGCGCTATTCTCGGGTGTAAAGAGTTCATCATTTTGATACAAAATATCAAAAAACCTTTCGGGAAATACGCGAATACAGTATTCATACAGTTTTTGAATTTCGGTATCCGGTAATTTAGGGTCGGTCCATGATGCCCATAAGTAAATGTATTCGGGAAATGTTACGGACAAATCTTTCAAAAAGTCCCGGACGATAGATATAAAATTATCGGGAGCTACAATTGGTTCGTTTTTGGCCATTTAGCAAAAATATATATTTATATTTTATTTATTTTTATACTCTTCTAAACATATATTATTTATATTTAGCATTTCAAATTATCGATGTATACATTTACCATAGATAAGCGAATTATTCTATTTTATTGAGCCATTCAGTAACTATTTTATAATCGATGGGGTGGTTTGTTTCGCATACTTCTACTTGTGTATTATCGGATGAAACCATTCCATACCCAGAACCATAGCATAATCCTATATGACCAAACCATTCTTTATTCGTCAATCGAATAATATATTTGTTGGGTTGTATCTTGATTGTATGTATGCAATTTGTATTCAATACTATATTCGTTAATCGAATAAATCGAGACATTATCATTGATTGGCCGGTTGTTTCTATATGTATTATGCTTTATATATCATTTTTACCATCATATTATGTAAAATTGAATCACTTTTTTAGATAATAAAATAATCATACAACACACCCGCTTACCAAAATGTCGATTGAAAAACAACTGCTAATCAACTCACTAAATGCTCCCGTCGAATTATTGGATATTGTAAAATCCTATTGTTTTTATGACAGAAAAACATTTGAAATGATTCAATATGCAAAATTACAAAAAGAACGCACAAATGTTATAATCAAACGAGCAATCTCTCGTGCAAATAATTTCGACAACCACCCCGAATATCATGAAGATGATGGTCACTGGTTCTTTGGATACAGTATAGGTGATATCGAAATAATTCAATTACAGGCCACCAATTGTCGATTTTGCGGCGACTATCTATATTATACTTATATAAATCGGTTTTATCATTCTCCCATTATTCATTGTCAATGTATAGAAGAGGATGATGATTTCAATACCGATGATTTATATTCACATAATAATGATACGGAAGAAGAGGATGAGATGGATTATCATGATATGAACTATGATAGTGATGGGTATTACCAAAACTATTGGCCATAAAAAGCAATATTTTGCAGAAAATTGAACTACTTTTATTATAAAAATATATATGCAATCAAACAACAAACAACCATCGTAAAACCGTTAAAACAGCCAAACAATGAAATCATTAAGTATCTTCATTCCCCGTGTCTTATCGAATGTAACAAAAGTAGATATTGTAAATACTTTCAAAGAAATGAATATTGGTGAAGTAACCTATATTGATTTAAAAAAGAGAATCAACGATAACAAATTTTCGTATAGTATTGTGTTTTTAAAAATAGAATTAATGGATACTATTACCGCAAGTGCATTATGCGACTTAATCGAACAAAATGGTAGCACCAAATTATATTATGATGAAACCGATAAAAATTACTGGGAATTAAAAAATTACATTCCACTAGAGCAACGTGTAAAAGTATCAAAAGAGGAAGAGGAAGAGGAAGAAGTGGAAGAAGATATTCCAGAATTATGTAAACAATTGATGAAAATACCATCCATATTTACAGATAAAGTTATTGAAATGATGAATAAAGAATATGAAGAAATCGAGAGAGAAATCGAACGTATGCGCGAGTTTGAAAGATATACAACGTCATTACCATATACAAAGTTATATACATTATTCTAAGAGCACAAAAACAAAAACAAAAAAATAAAAATAAAAATAAAAAAATAAAAAATATCCCAGATTGCTGGGATATTTTTTATTATCTAATGAGTGTATATAAAAATGGCATATTTACATTCATATAATATGAATGAATTGAAAAATAGTTTTGAAAAACTCATTGAAATCGACGAAATCATTATCAATAAAAAAAATAGTATTGCTGAAAATTTGAAAAAATTAAAAGTAACATACAATTCTCTCATTAAACACAATAATAAAAAGATTTTCTTGTTTTCTCTCGATTCTTTTTATTTTCAATATAAAATTTTACATATCGAAATGGAAAATTTAACAAACTTCATTACTCTCATCAACAATCGTATGTATGGTGATTATTATAAATTATATAATATCATTATTATGCAAAATAAAGACAAAAACATTCAATTGAACAATATACCAGATATTAAAAAAGTGCCGGTATATAAAGATTTAGAACCTTTTCATGAATACAAGATAAATGACATTCGCGACATACACGCCATCATTTTACAAGTCATCAATGAACTACATCTCTATTATACAACTTCGCAAAAGAAAATACAAAATTACAGTGATACCACAAAGGTTGGTATATCAATCACAAATTTTTTGACAACACTCGAACATGAAAACACCAACTTGGCCGAACAATTAAGTTTATATGTTAATTATGTTAAGTTTTTTCATTCATCCCAAGAGAATTATTTAGCAAAATTATACACAAAAATGGATATGTTTCAACGCGAAATCGAAGATGATATTCTAAATAACAATAGAAGAAATGAATTGAATCAAAAAAATGATGTAGATTCATTTTTCTTATTATCACATGAATTAATTGATTTGAATACGAACAGTGAGTTTAACGATAAAACATTTTCAAATATAGAAAATATATTAAACGATACCGACATGTTGATTGCAAATAGTGAAAAAATGATACAGACAATTGAAATCAGCAAGAATGGTAAACCCTATGTTGATTTATCAAATGATGATGATGAAGAAGAAGAAAAAGAAGAAAAAGAAGAAAAAGAAGAAAAAGAAAAAGAAGAAAAAGAAGAACACCCAGAATCAACCAATATAGAGATGATTATTACAGAAAATGAATAAAATCATAAAATAATTCATACGCGAATTTCTATTTTGTGCGTATGAATTTCTATTGGATATGTATAGTATGAGTAAATCCAAAGAAGAAAAAGAAGAAAACCACGATAACGGCGATAATGGTAGCATAACAACTACGACGAAAGTAATCGAATGGTCTCCCGAAAATGAAATGATTATGGTAGAATGGTGTGATATAGCCCAGTGTTATAAATGGTTAAATACTCGTGCCCATAATAAATACTCGAGAATGCATGCTTGGTTTACTATACCGGCAATTACCCTATCTACTGTTAGTGGAACCGCGTCATTCGCCCAAGCCAGTTTACCCGTAAATTATCAAACATTTGCCCCTATGGTCATTGGCACCATCAATATTATGATTGGTATTTTAACCACCATACAACAATATTTAAAAATATCTGAACTCAATGAATCGCATCGCGTATCGGCGATTTCTTGGGATAAATTTGCACGAAATATACGCATCGAATTAGCGAAAGCTCCTAATGAACGTATGGACGCGGGTCATTTTTTGAAATTGAATCGTCAAGAATTCGACCGCTTAATGGAAACGAGTCCATCCATTCCTACTAAAATCATTAGTGACTTTAATACTACATTTGCTGGTAAACCAGGAACTGACCAAAGAAAACGTTTCGACGAATTAAAGAAACCAGATATATGTGATATTATAGTAACAGCGAATGAAAATCGTCATCAATGGTATAAAAATATTAATACCCAGACATTTGATATTTTGGATAATGCGGATGAATTGAAATTACGCGAATCGATGATACAAACAAAAGTAGATGAAATTGTTCGTAAAGAAAGAGAGGAAAAACGAAGAATGAAAGAACGTGAAGACAAAATGAAAGCCAAAGAGAAAATGGAACATGAAAAACAATTGGCTGAAATGGCGATTGAATTGGCCAATAAAATGAATAAGGAACATATGAAAATCGACGATTTCGTCAATGCATTTGAGAGCATGCACGGTAGAAAACCAGTTAGCGATGAAATATCTCGTAATTTTATAGTAGAAATCGATGAAGAAGTTATCCGAAAATATTTGGATAAATATGTCGGCAGTATAGAAAATGTGTAAACTCATCAAACGTTTGCTACTTGATTTGCATTTTGGAAAATAATATAAAAAATTCGGTTTTTTATATTATAACAAATAAAAAGGACCAAATAAAAAGGACCAAATAAAAAACGAAATGATGTATCGATTCAATATGGTTTGTAAAAAAATAAACAGCATCTTTCGTATAAGACCATTGATTATTAAGGTGATTGATAATATTACATATGCAAATACAAAAGACGATATGTTTACCGAATTATTTGCATTACATATGAAATATTTTGAGATGGTGGATTTTGACCATTTGTTCTTCGATATACTAGACACAGTGTTCAACATTGAAATTGATGACAGTCATTGTAGTTATCTTGATATTGCGTATGAAATTATTAGAGATGATGAAATAGATGAAGATGAATTACGACCTGTATTATTGAAGTGGATTTATAATGAACCCTTGTTTAGAGATAGAATCATTCGTGAAACACCCCAAGCAGAGGTGGAAATCCAACCGGTTCTTGCCGATGCAACAATGATTTGAGTGGTATTTGTTGTTCGTATTACGTTTACAATGGATAAAAGAAGCTCTCTGGTTTTACACATAATAACTGTTTTTTATTTTCACTATATTCTATGACAGATTTCGTTAAAATATCGCTAAAATATTCTTCATCGAACCGTTCAAGTAAATCATCTAAAAAAGTATTATTTTCAGTAAATACTGCATATCGCGCCGAATTAGGTAAGGTCGATTCGCGAGAAAAATAATAAAATGGTCCAAATGTTGGATGATTACTGCGTAAAGCCATCTCTCCCCCCGGAACATTCACAAATTCATTATTTTCATATTTTCCTAAATAACATGGGATAGGCGTAAATGTAATCCCCTCATAATCAGTCCGGATTTCGTTCATATATCTGTATTTTTTGAAAAATCGAAGAACAATATCGTCAATAGGAACATCATTGATTTGTTTATTCCAAATATCATACATGATGGCCCATTTGAAATCGGGTTTACTGGAAGATGCGAATAGAGATAAATTAAATATATTATTTGTATCGGTGTTTTTACTCAAAGAAATGCTTTCGATGAGAGAAGTAAAATCGAATACAACAAATATGTTATTATTGTCGAATTCTAAAAATCCCTTGTATATTTTGTCTAAAGTTTCTTCGTCAATTTGAGGTATGGTGAATTTTTCAAGTAACAATTTGATGCATTCATTTTTGAAATAAACGTCTTCTTCTTCCTCTTTTTGAGAGCATTGGAAATCCATTGTGATGAATTTATGGGTTCCATTATTCGGTTCGACGATAAATTGTAAAAAAGGCATTACATGCCCCTTAAAACTACAGGTTCCATTCATTGCAAAAATACAGAAATGGACTTTATATTGGGTTGATTCGGTATCCATACATGCTGCGCTAAAAGTTTTCGCTAATCGGTCATTTATATAGTGAAATCGAAGTTGTTCATTTGTATACAGATGATTGAATATATATGGATTGTCATCGTATATAGAATCATTGTCTTCATCTTCATCTTCATCAGTGATGTATGGTATGCTTATGTTTTCACTATCGTCAGTGGGTGTTTCTAATTCAGCGGTGGTCTTTTTTTCCAATTCATCTGTATCCTTTTTTTCTAATTCAATGGTCGATATAATCGTTGATTCAATATCTGTATTTTGTTTCATCTTCTTTTCACCATCCTCATCGATGTCATTCTTTGAATCATCAACTGGTTCTTCTAAAATAATTTTTTCTTTAGATTTATTTGTAATTTTATCTAAAGTATTTGTAAAATACTGACGTGCCTCTTTGATTTTATTTATAAAATATGACATATATATTATTAAATATAAATTTAAACCATATAAATACGTTATAATATATATATTATCTATTCGTTAGAATTCCTTAGCTCTATACAAGCAATCATCAAAAGATGTATTATGAAGACGCGCCCGCAGAACCAGATTATGAACCATCAATCAGTGATGATACTTTCTTATCCGGAATAGAGAATGCATCTATCGGTTATCAATCTACCATGACAAATAATTCGGCAATGAAACGTCAATTAAAAATGTTGGAAGATTTGAGAAAACTGGATAAAGGTTATAATAAGACATACCGATACTTTAATAAAAAACGTGTTCCCGTAGAATTTTATACTACCTGTATAACCCCTAGATATCCTATACGTAATGCAATTACTGGAGTATATCAAAGGGATTATTTAGTAGGAACAAAGGATGAATACCTATTTTATAAGGTAGCGAATTGTGCAGACAAATGTAATAATGACCAACATGTAATGTTTTTTGATAGTCCAGAACAATATGAACGTCATTTTTATGTAACTGTCGACCAAGAATCCAAAGAAAAATGGTTAGAAAAATTTAATAAAGAACGGGCAAAACGTGTATAAAGAATTCATCCTACCTATTCTATATTATGTATATGAATATCAATGTATATCTTTTTATAATATTATATGCATTTAAATTACCAAAACGTGGTGTTAACAATGAATTACCAACGAAACGTAATATATTAAAACTTAAAAAATTAATAACAAATAAAAACAAAAACAACGGATACAATTTTGCAAAAAACGAAACAAACATGAATCATAATTTTGGTGAAATTATTTATAAGAAAATGTTGTTAGATAAACTAGTCGATGTCAATATAAATGATTTAGAAAAAATAGAATTTATAAAAAAAGAAGATTCAATTAGAGGAAATAATTTAGAAAAAGGAGGATTGTTCAAAGATTGGGAAATGGGAAATGATTTTTAATTTTACAAAATAATTTTTATTGTTTGAATGAAACAATAAAAATATGCATTCTTATATATAAAAGGTAAAATGATAGAAAATATGACAAACATGTATGATTCATTTAATGTTTTAACAAACCGTCCAATTATCATGGTTGATAATGCAACCCTCTTCACATACGGTTCGATATTAATTACTACTACGGTTTTAGCAGTTGCAACTATATATGACGAAGGCGTTGATGATGATGACGAAGACGTTGATGATGATGATGAACCAAATAATACATCAAATCAAATGAGTGATTCGACCAATGAAATGCGTCCTTCGACCAATGAAATAAGTCCTTCGACCAATGAAATAAGTCCTTCGACCAATGAAATACGTCCTTCGACCAATGAAATGGAAGAAGATGAAGATGACAAAGAAGAAACAAATCAAAATGTTGGCGGTAAAAAACATAAAAAGAGAAAAAGAACCATAAAAAAACATAACAAACGTAAAAACTAAATATATTTAGCTTCATCGTAATGGCAATTATAACATCGCATATGATATGAACCCTGTCCGTCATCATTATATCCTTCCGGTTTTTCTTCTATGGCCAACATTGGGTATACTGCAACACGTCTACCATCTTTTGTAATTGTCCAATCAGCTGCGAATGGGGTGATGGATTGGTCCTTTATTGTTTCATACCCATACTCTATCGTATATTTTTCGCATAATCGTTTCGCAGTCCGTTTGTCTAACATATACATTTGAGCTCCCCATAAACGGTCAATGTATGAAAAATAGATTAGATTTTCATCAATGACATCCAATTTTTGATGATAAAACTCTGGTTCGTGATAAAATGATAATTCGACCGGTTTAAATGGAAATAAATAACCCAACAACATTATTTCTAGATTGTGGCGATTATATTTAGCAATTGTTTCCGGAATAATTTCGTTCATTCCTCTACGTATATGTATGTCATCTTCGCAAAATATACCGTATTCTGCTGGTGATTTTATAAATTGTTGAATCATGTCTAAATGACCAATCATGCATGAAAATGACCTTTTATAATTTTGTGGTATATCATTTATACGCGGGTCAGTAAATTCTACTACCGGCGAAAAATTCGCCGAAATATTTTCGTGTTCAAATCGCATTTTCATTTTATGATGACGATTTGATTCTATGTTGGTCAATACATAATATTCAACCTTTGGATTTGTCATAATCAACCTCTGCTAATAGATAATAAATTGTAAAAGCTTTATATTTTTACAATTTATCTTTTCTTTTTACTTTTTACTTTTTACTTAGTTCGACTGCGGTTTTATACCATTGCCCAAAATAAAAATTAAGTTCACCTACATTTGAACCAACTACCACTTTATTAGGAATATAGGATGTATTTCCTTTTTCATAGCATACAACGGTTGGAATAGAAGAAACCATTTTTTTACTTTTCAAATACCCATATAGTTCAAATGAATCATCTACGTCGATAATTAATGATTGTACAGTGTTTGGCATTTGATTCATTATTTGTTCAACAAATGCGGCTATTTTTTTACATGGCCCGCACCATTCGGCGCCGAATTTAGCAATCACTAAACCTGGATTGTTTTCTAATATAGTTACAAAATCTTGAATACTTACAGCGGTAGTAATGATTGGAAGCGTCATTATATATAAATTAAAAAACATATTTTTATATTCTTTGTAAATGCTTTTAGCCAAATTTAATTAAATGCAATAAAATATGAAAATACTTTTCCTAAAATACTATAAATAATGAATAAAGTAACAGATAAAAATCATAATCTAAATATTCAATCCTATTCTTTAGAAGAAATATTTGGTCTATTCGATTTAACCCATCATATTAGCAGCGAAGATTTATTACGAGCCAAAAAGAAGGTTCTCATGTTGCATCCAGATAAATCGAAATTACCGGCGGATTATTTCCTCTTTTATAAAAAAGCATTTGATATCGTGGTTGGTATATACAATCATCAAAATAAACAAAACCAAGTCGTCAAAAATGTCGAATATACACCTCCCACCGATAAATCGGTCGCCAAAAATATTACTTCTAAAATGAAAGAAATGTCGGCGGAAGAATTTCAAGGAAAATTCAACAGATTATTTGATGAAAATATGGCTAAAAAACCCGACCCCCATAAAAATGAATGGTTCCAGAATGACGAACCCGCTTATCAAATCGAACAAAATGTGAATGCGAGCAATATGGGAAGGGCCATCGAACATGTGAAAAAACAAAGTCAAAATAACGCGCTTACCAATTATAGAGGGGTACAAACATTATATTCATCAGGAAATGGAACAAATGTATATGACGATGACGAAACTGAGACCGGTTCATATGTCACCAGTGACCCTTTTAGCAAACTGAAATTTGACGATTTGCGAAAAGTGCATAAAGACCAAACCGTGTTTGCCGTGAGTGAACGCGATTTTGAAAACGTCCAACAATACTCATCGGTTGATCATTTTGTGAGAGAACGTAGCAGAATACCTCTAGACCCGATGGAGAAACAAAAGGCCGAACAAATGCTGGCATCCAGAGAGAAACAAATGCAAGAACAAATGATACAAAAGGGGTATTTAGCCAATTTACAAACAATGAAATATGAGGAAAAGAATAAGACTGTCTTATCCGCGTTCATGATGTTGGAAAATGGTAAATCAAAATAAATCATCTACGAAACAACCACTCCTTTCTCATATCCAACATCAGTGGTTTATAATCAACCACTCTCTTTTCAATATCACTATAATCCACATATTGAATAACAGTTGGCGGGACAATCATTATCCAAATACCGGTCTGTTGCAATCGTTTCCAATATATATCGAGAGCATATGATTTACGCTGATTCGGTTCGCGCATTAATTTTTGCACACTCTCTTTAAAGTTCGCTATTAATATATCATAATAATGCGCCATTGCAATATAACCCGTCGTCGTTTGATTGTTGAAGACGCGAATACAATAATCCGTTACTTGCGTATATGGCGGGCTGTTGTTTCCACCAATGACAAGAACATCCCACCGGTGTTGGTTCAATTCTTTTTCAAATCTTTCCATATTTCTTTTCAATAATTCAGGGTCTAAAAATGTAATATCGTCCTCGGCAATAAATACATATGGATATCCGCGTTCTTTGGCTAATTCCAAACATTTGATGTGACTCAATGAACAACCGATGGCTCCATCTTGCATTTTTATAGCATTCACTCTCTCACCGGTGATATCCATTTTTTTCAATTCGCTTTCCAGATGTTTCAAACGGTCCGGCCTCGATTCTAAATTAATATATAATGTATGTTTGAATAATTCCATAAATATATTGTTTTTCTGAAAATATATTTATATCCGTTTTTCATTTCTTTACTTTTCCAATCCGCTATTGGCAATTATATTGGATTGACATACAAAAATCGTTTGTATGAATAATAATACGTGAAATCCTAAATGATTCATATGATAAAGAGGGCTTACTTTACTACAAATAAACATTGACGCGGTAATGAATAACATATTATTTCGTGAATATATATTATCACTGCTAAATGCCACGACTAAAGAATCGAATAATATCGGTATTGCGTTTAATATATTTATGATTTGATATTTTGGTGGGATTCCTTCGTTTACTTCCATCAATTCATTGGCACATTTAATCTTGAATATATATTTTACAAAATGATATATTGTTATACTATGCAATAGAAACGACATATACAATTGACATATATGTATATTCATGTCGGGTGACATTGTAGTAAATGATTTGTATATATTTACATTTGTCACGACAGCCATGAAACAACGAATATGTATAAATATTACATCATTTATATAATACCATATCAAATCATCGTCTAATACATTTTTTCCAATCTTTTGTATAGACACTGCATTATGATATTCATATGATGATATGGAAAGCATCGCTATACCAATTGTATCCATATAGTATATCGAATGTTGGAATGGACCATATAAAAAAAGTGTAGCAACCAATGACACGAAATACATATATTTGATTATATTTTCACACTGATAAAAGGATAATTGTATATTTTTATCAATTAATTCTTTTACAACCGTTTTCATTATGATAGCTAAAAAGTATAAATTTGAAAAATAAAGCAAATACATGGGACCCGTTATCATATCGTGGGTTTTATCCATTAACTTTATGCGTAATAACATTTAGATAAATAGTATTATTCGTATTTTTTAAGTTTATTTGAAAAATTGTTTGTTCATAATTTTTTCACTAGATAATATATATTATATAATAGAATATATAAAATATGTTTGGAAAAATAATAGTATTTATACATACAATCATAGCGATTATTATTTCATTTTATGGATTGATTGTATCTAAAAATTTCTTGTATGATTTTTTATATATCTCATTACTCGTTTTAACCCAAATTTTATGGCTAATATTCAATCATGAATGTATATTGTCCTATATGTATAAACGATACCATAATAAGAATTATTCATGTGGATATACGACGACTTTAGATGATTTCAAACAACTGAATATGAATCCATTAGATATTTCACATTATACAGGCGTTATATTTTGCATAGCATATGTATTTTCTATATCGATTGTTGCATTCCGTGGCAATATAGCAAACCCATACTTGATTCTCTTTGTATGTGTGTTCTTACGATTCTTTTATTTATTCTTCAATGACGCGAGTGGTTATGATACAAATCGTATTGGCAATTATGTACTTGGTAAAAACTATGCCATATTGGAAACTATATATTATAATTTGAGATTGAATAAATTACATAGCGAAATAAATACGGTGATTTTTAGTATTTTAATCGCGTTTTGGATACATATTTTGTATAAGAATCGTGCAAAATTGGTGGATTCATTACCCAAGAAAAAGGTGGACGATTCAACTTTAGAAAATCGTAAAAAATCGGTATAATCGACAATTATTTTTTCTTTTGCATTTTACCCTTTTTGTAAAAAATACATTATAATTATATAACAAATTTATATAATTATAGTAAATGGATAACTATGAATTTATTGAAAAGACAGATTTGGCAGAGAAAGAATCTCCGTATATACCGGAACCTGAAAAAACCAATGACACTGAGAAGAACAGTAAAAAAATCATTTGTATTGGTGAATATGAATATGATATCACAGATTTCAAACATCCCGGAGGAAATGTCATTTATTACATGTCAAGCGGACAAGACGCGACAAATACATTTGAAGAATTTCATTATCGTTCCAAAAAAGCCAAATCGGTTCTCCAATCCCTTCCCAAAAAGAAAATAGAGGTTTTGAACACCGACGTCATCGATAGAGACAATGCTATATTGGAAGATTTTAAGGTGTTTCGTCAATCACTCGAATCGCGTGGATTCTTTAGACCCTCTATACCCCATCTCATTTACCGTATTTTTGAACTGGTATGTATCTATGCATTTGCTGTGAGAATGATTCAAATTAATATATATGTATCTATTCTTCTTTTTGGGTTATTTGGAGGTCGATGTGGATGGATTCAACACGAAGGCGGTCATAATTCGTTGACTGGAAATATAAAAGTAGACAAGTGGATTCAAAATATATTTATTGGGTTTGGATTGTTGACAGATGGGTCGATGTGGAATAGTATGCACAATAAACACCATGCAACACCTCAAAAAATAGACCATGATATGGATTTAGATACTGCCCCGCTAGTAGCGTTTTATACCGATGCCGTTTACAAGTATAGAAACAATTTTGCGGTGCGAATGTGGTTAAAATACCAGAGTTATTCCTTTTTACCCATTACATCGGGTATATTTGTAATGTTATTTTGGATATTGTATCTACATCCTCGAAAAATAATCCGCGACAAAAATGTAGTGCAAGGAGGCATCGTATTGTTTGCACACCTTTCTCGAATATTATTATTTATGAAATTAGGTAATCTTTCGTTATCCAGTGCATTGTTCTACCATTTATTGACGGTTTATTTGTCAGGAATCTATTTGTTTGGTCAATTTTCATTATCTCATACATTTACACCAGTCATTCAAAATGACGAAAACCCGTCATGGGTTCATTATGCTATCGAACATAGCGTAGATATTGAACCACAGAATCCAATTATTTCATGGATAATGGGATACCTGAATTGTCAAGTGATTCATCATTTATTTCCATCTATGCCTCAGTATCGTGGTCCCGAAGTGTCATTGGAACTACAAGAATTTTGTAATAAATGGGGTATAAAATATACTATTATGGGATACTTTGACGCTTGGTATTGTATGTTCAAAAATCTAAATGATATTGGGAATAATATCGATATAGATATAGATAAAAACAAATTGGAGTGATATCTCCAGACCAATAATAAGATATAGATATATGTTATTATTTTCTTTTGGTTACCAATTGACAACTCTAGTTGTTCTTGATTTATGAGTTATAATATTTTTTGTATTTGAGTTCGAAGAACGAGAGTTTTTTTGTCGTTAACGTCAACGCGAATGTATTGTTTTCGAAGGTGAATCCGTCCCGCCAATTGCTGTGTCGTGTTGACGACTGACATATTCAAGAGATGAAATATTATAATTTACTGATAAATGATATTAGGTCGTAAACCATTTTTATTATAATTGATTTTGATTGATTATTTTGAACAGCAGATACTATTTTATACAATGAATCGATAATGGCTCGTTTATTTGTTTGAAATGGATTGGGCAAAGGAACGGGCAAAGGAACGGGCAAAGGAACGGGCAAAGGAACCGGTGTTGGCGTAGGTGTTGGTGTTGGTGTAGGAACCGGTGTGGGCGTTGGTCCGGGTCCGGGTCCGGGCCCCGGTCCTAGGGGTGGCAGCACATTATCCTTAAATTGTCCTACATAATTACCTGGCGGGTAAGTATTCATAACAACATCAACCTCACCAGTTGATGCATTGATTGCTATACCCATACCATACGTCGTGCTAGATTTCCATACCAAGCAGGTAAAATGCCCCGTTGCCGATGAAAATACTGCCTTATTATAATCATATGCACTCACTTCATTATACCAATCGTCGACCGCTTTTTTTAGTAAAATCATCACATCTTTACCATATCCTTTGTAATAGGCCAAATTTTCGCCATATTTAGCCGTATTCGTGCTGTGTTGGAATAATTTATTGGCTAATAAATAATCGGCCCATTGTTGCGATATAGTCGCGATTTCTCCGGCCCATGCTAGGTCAGGGGCCTGGTGCCGTGCTCGATACACATTTATATACTTGGTGATTTCGGTGATTTCTTGAATAGTAAGCATAATATTTGTTTTTGTTATATAGTATATAGTATATATATTATATCACTGAGTGCATTTTTGCTAAATAATTTTGGCTACATCAATGCAGTGTTTGTATTTACATATTCACAATTGTATTTATTGATTTTACAATATTGATACGAACATATTCTTCACTACATGCCATTAGTTCCGCCACATGTTTGTTCGAGCGAATCATATTAAAGTCGTGTGAATATTTGTAATGAAAAATACGACGTTGAAATGGTGGGAGTCGGTTTATGTTTTCCCATATTTTCATTAGATTTTCCTTTGTTTCCGCGGTTTCTAATAAAATATTGTTATTCGCACTCTGCCCATTTTTGTTCAATTTGTAATCGTCAAACCCGATATAAATCGGTTTCATATAAACATTGTGTATTTTTTTACTTTCTTCGAGTAAATGTTTCTTCCGCAAATAACTTTTTGGTAATATATTGATGGGCTGTTGCTCGGTCATTCCTTTATACAATTCGCCTTTTATATGAAGGTATGCATATACAGTAAATGCATGTTTTCCGTCAAATTTTAGAATAGATTTGTGTAAACCGGCCAAAGCAAATAGCGCGCATTCATTGAGTGCTATATTTCGACATTTATGTTTATGCAATTGTTTGAACTGGATTGCTTTCGCAATGGCCCATTGTTTATAATAGATGAATAATATCTTGTTTATTTTCGTTCGCATTTCGATGGACGTTTTTGGATGTTGTATTATATAATTGATTCGGTCTTTTTGCATTTGTGTCAAATAGGTTGTCCTAGTAAATGCATTCACTACATTTGCAAAGAAAAATAGATTTAGGATTAAAAATATAGCTAGCATTTCGTTAGATATATTTAGCGGGTTTTTATTATATGGTTTATGTAAATATTTTTCTAGAGCACATAAAATTGATTTATTTATTAAATTCACATTTTTATATTATTACCAAAATGTTACAAATACGAGTATCTTTCGAAACCATTACCCCCGACCAAACTAACGCCGTGATTGATTATTACAATCAACACAAAAACGCGGATTGGAATGAAATAGAAAAAAATGTAGCGGCCGAGGGAGGGTTTATGATTGCTCTAAAACCAGACGAAATAAAACCGGGTTCTAAGAATCCCAACGATATGGTGAAACAAGTTCGTTGGAACCGAAAACGCCTACTATCTGGTAGGTATGGCAAATATTTGAATGTATTTAGTGACGACGAAACGACCCTATTATATGATGCAATGGTGAGTGTATTTGGAAAAGAACTAGTTGAATTGGCTAATTTATAATTTATAATAAATCTAAAAAAACATCGCCCTGAATAGTGGTGCTATTCAACAATAAGTCCACCATTTTCGTTACTCCTTCTCGATTATCGGCCAAAATATCTTTTGCCTGATTCAAAGCATAAGTCACTAATTCCAATGTTTCACTATCCATCGTATCCTTTATTTTTTCCGAGTATTTATCCCCCATTGCTAAACTTCTTCCTAAAAATGGATTACGGTCATCCACAACATTATCATTATAGAACGCTTCCAGCTTCTTCCCCATACCATAATTTCCAATCATCCGTTTCGCCAAACTATTCGCCTGTTTCAAATCCTGTACCGCGCCCAAAGATACATGTTCATTACCGTAAAAAATAGTTTCCGCCGCCTTACCACCCATAGTAACAATCAATCGTTTAATAAATAAATCCTTGGTATATAATCCACTCTCCGTAACATTTGTATATTCATTGAAAATCGTATATCCGCCCGCACCGCTATATGTGCTCTGGATAGTTACCTTCTTCAATTCAAAATATTCTTTGTAATACGCGGCCAAGTAGGCATGGCCGATTTCGTGAATGGCTACCCGACGAATCGCCTCCTCACTACGTTCATCCTGCTGTTTTACTAGACCGACAATTAATTTATCTAAAGCATCCAATATATTCGATTCACTTATAATCGTTTTTCCCTGACGAACTGCATATATCGCCGCCTCATTTAACAAATTTTTCAATTGAGCCCCCGAAAATCCGGATGTTAATTCGGCCACATAATCCAAATTGATATTCGGTTCTAGTTCTTTGTTTTTCGTATGAACTTTCAAAATGGCCTTACGCGATTTACGGTCCGGATAAGGCACCGTAATAATACGGTCAAATCGCCCCGGCCGCAATAATGCAGAATCCAATACATCCTTACGATTGGTCGCTGCAATTACCATGATTCCATCGTTGTCGGCGAATCCGTCCATTTCCGCCAATAATTGATTCAATGTTTGTTCGCGTTCATCGTTGGCCATATTAATACCGGCACCGCGCTGGCGACCGACCGCGTCAATTTCGTCGATAAACAAAATACATGGTTTGTTATTACGCACATTTTGAAAAAGAGTCCGCACTTTAGACGCACCCATTCCAACAAATAATTCGACGAATTCACTACCGGCACATGATATAAAATTGGCTTGCGATTCACTTGCAATGGCTTTGGCCAATAGAGTTTTACCACTTCCTGGCGGACCTTCTAACAAAATACCGCGCGGAACTTCTGCCCCCGCTAATTGGTATAAGGTCGCATTTTTCAAATAAGAAACGACTTCGGTGCATTCTTGCATAATTTCTTCACTACCGGCAAAACTGGCCAAGGTAATATTCAAGTTTTGCATGGCGATTTTATCGGCTTTTGCATCCTTTTTCATATTTCCAATACCCGGACCCTGACCCATATTCATGGGTGATTGGGGCGAGGAGAAAAATCGAAGAATCGATATAATAAATAAGAGAGGGAAGAAACTGTTTATGGCTGAATTGAAAATGTCACCTGCAAAAGAGATATATGGTGAGGGGGTCGGGTCGTGTAAAAAAACGGGTTCAATTGCATTTTCAGTTGCCACATCGACCAAATTGTCCGTTACAAGCGGATTGATATAAGTCACCGAATAATCTGCTATATCGTCAGCATCTGTTTCGGCAATCACCTTATCCATTTTTTGTGTAAAATAGATTTTCGAAACATCGTGTGTTTTCATTTTTTTCAAGAGAGAATTATATGGTTGTTCGCGTAATGTAGATGAAGATATAATATTCATTGGCGGGTATAGAGCATTTACATTCACTATGCATAATAAAAACAATGCAATTTTATACATTAAATGTAAATATACATCATATATGAAAAAATATTTATATCGTTTTTTCATATTCATTTTCATTTTCATTTTCATTATTTCATAACAATTTTTTCGGTGATTCCCCAATCAATATTATTATTTAACTCGTTATTTTCAGTATGGGGGGAAATACAACCGGCAAATTTCACTCTAAAATCCGCTAAATTATCGTTATGAACACATACATGGTCACTTGGATAATGATATTCCAAGTAAAATATATAATAATTATTGCTTCGAATATAATCAAATAATTCTTCACAAGTTACGCCCGCTTTTGATAATTGAAACCATTCGAATTCAACAATTAATATGGGTTTATCGGTTTGCATAATATTCTTTACACCCGTTAATACTTTTTTTTCCCATCCTTGCACGTCTATTTTTATTAGGTCGATTTGTTCATTGAAATTCATTTCATCTAGTAATATCGATTTTGTTACACTATATTTTTCTGGAATCGACCAATTGGGTGTAAAATCACCCATATTCACCCAATTAATATTATCCTCTATAATAGGCATTTTTATATCGCAATTTTCATCACCACATCCTAAATTATAGGTCATTACGTTTGTGATGTTGTTTTGTTCAAGATTTTTTTGTAATAAATTATAATTTTGTATTTGGGGTTCAAATGCGAAAACTTTTCCACTTACTTCTTTTGAAAATAATATAGAATGATACCCAAAATTGGCACCAACATCAATGATGTTTTTAATACCATACATACTATTGTATTTTTTTACAAAATTGGTCATATGAGGTTCCCATTCTATATTATCAGCAATTGAATAACTAGACATTAAATCGTTTGAAAAATAATCAAACTTTATGCCATTCAATTCCTTTGAATGAATTTCCATGGTATTATATAAATAATTATATGATACATATTTATATTGTTTTATTTTCATTTAGTTGTATTTGTATAGATTCTACTCTTTCTTTCAATTGCATTACAATGACGCGTAATTCATCGATTTCATTTTTTAGTGATTCATCTCTCCATTGAACCGATTTTTTTTCCGGATGAACTGGTAAAGGTGTCGCTGGTTGTTGTCCAAACATTTTTAATTCTTGTTCGCGTTGGTTTAATTGTTGTCGTATCAATTCTTCCATATTGGTAATGGCTTCGTCCGCGATTTTCTCATTTATTTGGTCGATTTGGGGTGGGGGTGGTTTGGCATTCATGAGTTCATATTCTTTTTGCCGGTCATTAAATTGTTCCGTATAATGAGAGATTCGTTCATTCATTCCATTACTGCTTGGTAAAGCTGTGTTCATTTGTTTCAATGAATGCACCATATATGCAATGGTGGATTTATTTATGGTTTGTAAATCCGCTTGATTTTTTATATTTTTGCCATCATTTTCATAAAAATCACGGATAATCGTTTTGAACCATTGTGATTTATTTTCACCGAGTTTTTCAAAATGGGGAGCTTTTTGTATCGTGTTCCATAATAGGGTTTGATTATCCGGATGAATATATGCCATTTTCTAAATATATGTAGATTGAATTTTCTATATATATTTTTGCGTATTATTTACTTTTGTATATTTTTATCATCATTATCATTACGTTGATGAATCAAATATACTAGGGAATTCTGGATTTTTTCGTTTATGTGTTACCTCTATCTTTTTTTGTTTTAATGGAGGTTTCACCGCATCATTTGATTTATTATTATCTTTGATAAATTTAAGTTCATCTTCGTATAATTTGAATAATTCTTCCACCCCATATATGATTGGTGTAACGCCTTCGCCTGTTCTAGTAACATTTATTAATTCTTTGTATGGAAATGGGTTATTATTAAACACGCTTTTATAAAAATTAATATCTATAGTGGTTTCCTTATCTTGATACAATGTATCATATGCATGTTTTACCTTGTTTAGAATTTTGTGGATGAGTGGTTTACGGTCCTTTTCGGTAACATTATTTAATATATCGGTCCACATATCTTTGGTCATTTTATATTTGTCTTTGATTTCTTTCGAGTTTTTCTCATCATAAACATGTAATATTTTCAGTGCATTTTCTCGGGTCATAGCATCGGTATATTCTGGTTTATTAGATTCTTCTTCTATTTTACTAGTAATTATTTTATAAATGATTTGTTGGGATGCTTTTGTATTCTTTATAGTTTTATATTTCTTTATTTCTTTAGTAAATTCATCTATTTTACCGCTTACAGCTTTTATCTTTTCATCTAATGTTGCTTTAGAAATTTTATCAAATTCGTTTTGAATTTTATCCCTTTCTTCTTTTCTATAAATATTCGATAATAATTCTTTTAATTTATTCTCTATTTGATTTTCTTCTGTTCCACCTACTAGTTTTCCTCCCCCGTCTTTTTTATCTTTTTCTTCTTTTAATTTTTCTTTTTCTTCTTTTAATTTTTCTTCTTCTTTCAATACCTTTAACCATTCTTCTAAAAATGTTTTTTCTAATTCTACATCATGCAACCTGTAAAAAATATATGCTATGTCTTCTGTTTTATCACCTTTATCTATTTTAACATGAGTATACATTGTTTCATCAATTGGTTCAATTACTTTTACGTTTGTTTTGACTGGGCCCGTTAATCCGTCTACTTGAATTGCATTAATAAGTGTAAGATATGTTTGTAAATTGTCCGCTGCTGGTATTGCTTCTGTTGCTTCATCAATGATTGCATTTAAATTGTTTTTTATATTTGTATAATATTTAATCAATTTATTTGTATATTCAAAATTAATTATATCAACTACCCCTTGCTTAACAGTTTCATCATATGTCTTACTAGCAATAATTGTATCATATTTTCCTTTTATTGTATTGAACAGTATAGGGACCTCTTTATAATTTTTGAAATAATCGTGGGTTCTCAGTTTCCTCGATGCATCATTATATTTTTGTTCAAGTGCATATATAGTATTGAGCTTATTGTATTCTTCTTTTACTGCATCATAATTTGTTTTTTCTGCAGCATCGTGAGCTTCCTCAGGTTCAATTGTTACTATTTCATCGATTGTCATATTTCCATAGTTGTTTTCAAATTCTTTTAATTTTTCTTTGCCAGTTTCATATTTAGTCGTAGGAATTATTTTATTATGGTCAAGAATATCAATTTTTTTTTGTGCTTTATCTATATCTTTATTTAAAGTAGTTATTCGAGTAGTTAGTGTAGTAATTTCTTTTTGCAGGTCATCTATTTCTTTCTTTACGGATTTCAATTTTGTGTTATATTCTGTTTTTGCATCTCCACCCCACATTTTCCTAGACATATATCGTTTTTTTCCATTTTTCTTTACTCTATTTTTTTTTCGGGTTAGCATATACTAATATATTATGACAAAATAATCATAAGATATTAATTAAAATATACATTTCTATATTGTTCGACATATTCATCCGGTATTTTTCCTGCTTTAAATAATTTGATTTTTTTGGCTAAAGATAATTTAGTATTCTCTTCGACTACTCCTGTCAACATGGTTATTATAAAAAACAACGAATACATTCCACATTCCGTATTACCATGTTGGTGTTCTACTGGATAATTCTTATAAAATTTCATTTTCATTTTCTTATTCTTTTTTAATTCTAGGGCCTGCTTCATTAATCTCTCGCGTAATGCGTCAATTTCTTTCGGTATATCGTTACCCGCACTGTCATAATAAAATATGAATCGGTCTTTCAAATCTACAAACAAACTGACCCAATGTGATCCACCTTGGTCATGTCTATCTAAATTAAATATAATACCTATTTTATCTTTGCCTTCTTTCAACTTTTTTTCTAATGAAATAGTGCAAAGCTCTTCCCATACACATTTATTATCTTTCTCTGGTAATCTGGTATCAAAATCAATTGGCGTAGGTCCAATAAATTCGAAATTATTATACGTCATTTCATATTGCGACAATACTTCGAAAATATCAACATTGGATAACCATTCGTTCTTATTTTTTAACCATTCACTGGGTTTATCCGGTGAAAATATTAATTCGTCTATTTTCTTTTTAAGATTCGCATCTTTTAATTGTTCTAACCAACAATCCTCTTTTTCACAAGTAGTTAAGCGTTCAGTCAATAATTGTAATAATTTAGTGGGGTCATTTTCTTCTATTTTTTTGTCTAAATGGCTCTCATTATACGCATTGCGTATTTTAAATAGAATTTCCTTCGGGTAACATGTATTTTTGTTTATTCGTTTATTTTTTACAAGAGGACTGCAATTCATAGGGTTCAACCTTTTTGTCGTATTTTGACGGGGGGTTTGTCTTGTAGGATTTTTTTTATTTGTTCGATTCTTATTTGTTTGATTCTTCCGTTTCTTTTTACCAGAAAGCGTAAATAAACTTTGTAACATATCTCTCTAAAATATAGATATATATTTATCTTTTCGAAGATTTCAAAAATAGGTCCATCGTATATCCCGCCGGTAATTGCTCTCTCCCTTTTTTTATGATTGGTTTGCCCCAGAATGATTTCGTGGTCGATGGACCATCGTGTTCAATCATTTCATCCCTCTCATCACAATTACCAAACAATACATCTTCATCCTCCCTATAACTGTATGTATCAGTTTCTCGTTCTAATTCTTTCATTTCAAAATGATGAATCGCCGTTTTTACGAAACTATGGAAATCTTCGCTAATTTCATGGGTAATTTGTTTTTCGGGGTCGTCCAATAATTGTGTAAACATGGATTGTATTTTATAACGATACTTTTCTATTTTTTCTAAATATTCTTGGGAAGCTCTATGTTTTTCGGGGTCGGTTTTTGCCAGATATTTTTTATATTGATTTTTATTAGTTAATAATTCCAATGTTAATTTATCAATATCTGGTGGTTGCATATGATGTATATTATATAATATATTCTTTATATAATATATATTATGTATAAACGATTCAGTGGCGGAAAAATACAGACATCACATATACGAAACAATATATTTACACAAAAGGGAAAAATAAAAGGAAAATCTAAAGAATTTTCAAAAAATGGAAAAATAAAAGGAAAATCTAAAGAATATACGTCTAAAAATACAAGTAGAAAATCTAAAGAATATACGTCTAAAAATACAAGTAGAAAATCTAAAGAATATACGTCTAAAAATACAAGTAGAAAATCTAAAGAATATACGTCTAAAAATACAA
>Ga0114975_10000263_pt1 | contig 39278 bp, 31 predicted proteins | sample S_130626_EF_Meta_FD_87031 | JGI IMG/M metagenome (GOLD analysis project Ga0114975, IMG submission 87031) | Freshwater microbial communities from Lake Simoncouche, Canada to study carbon cycling - S_130626_EF_MetaG | ecosystem: Environmental > Aquatic > Freshwater > Lake | place: Lake...
CCAAAAACCATATCCTCCGTAACTATATAGTTCGTTTTTGTAAAAAAATGTTTTACAATTTATATTATAGTTCAAATTAATAGTGTGATCTAATCGCTCAAAAACACATGTATTTGAATCATATTTAACTAATTTAAATATAAAGCCAGTTTGTTCAATACCTACAAACAAACCATCATCGTTTTTGTATAGTTTTTGGGCATTGGGAGCCAGCATGGTATTTTTTAAAGGAATGAGTTCGGACGCTTTGGAGAGATTAACCTCTAAATTTATTTCCTTTAGGCTAATGATTTTAGCAATCAAGGGGTTATTGGGTACTTTATATAAAGTATCAACCCATTGACCATAAAGCTGGTTGTCGTTCAATAAAAATAAAGACACAATCAGTAGGAAAATATGTCTTTTATTATAAATCATTGAAAATCAATTTATTAATTGGAAAGTAACGTATATTAAAAAGCACTAATGAGAATAAAGATAGGAAATTACCTATGAAAAAGTACCAATTTTGCACATGAAGCAGGGGGTTTTGCAGTCCATTTAATGGGCAGTAAAAGACTGCGATAATAGAGGGTATTTGTTAACAATTTGGTAACCCAATTTTAACTCAATTATATAGGTAAAATGCCAATTTTAACGCTTACATTAAACATAAAATATACAGTTATGGACTTTAATTCAATCATGAAAATTTTCTTACCAAAAGATAGAGTGTTTTTTCAATTATTTGAGGAGGTTGCTGAGCATGTTCAAGAAATGGGTGTAAAATTGAAGGAAATGGTGAACGAACCCGATGTTGACATTAGGGCAAATATTTTAGCACAAATTGAAAACTTAGAACATAAAAATGATGACTTAACACATACCATTTTTACTGAATTAGGTCGCAATTTTATCACTCCATTCGATAGAGAAGATATTCACTATTTGGCAACTTCATTGGATGATATTGCAGATTACATTTATGCTTCAGCTAAGAAAATAAATTTTTATAAAGTAAATCCAAACGATACCGGAATTCACAAATTAGCTGAATTGATTTTACAAGGTACGTTTGAAACTAAAAAGGCAGTAATGGGTCTTCGTAATATGAAAAATATTAAGGAAATGACGGAAGCAATGATTAAGGTGAACAGTATTGAGAATCAAGCTGACGATGTATTTGATATGAGTATTGAAAAATTATTTGAACAAGAGAATGATTTTAAAGAGGTTATTAAGAAAAGAGAGATTTATCAAGTGTTAGAAATTGCAACTGATAAAATTGAAGATGTTTCCAACGTCATTGAATCTATCATTATCAAGTACGCTTAATTTAACATAAGATGACTTTATTAATTATCATTATAGCGCTTGCGCTAATATTTGACTATATCAATGGTTTCCACGATGCTGCTAACTCAATCGCAACAGTGGTTTCCACAAAGGTATTAACCCCATTTCAAGCTGTATTGTGGGCTGCCTTATTTAACACAGTTGCATTCTGGATTTTTAAAGACCATGCTGTTGCAAACTCCATTAGCAAAACTGTTTACAAGGACTTTATTACTTTACCTGTAATTTTTTCAGGTTTATTAGCTGCCATTTTTTGGAATTTACTTACCTGGTGGTATGGTATACCCTCTTCCTCATCACATACCCTAATTGGTGGTTTTGCGGGAGCAGCTATTGTTCACGCATTAATGTTAAAAGGCATTGATTACTCTTGGGCTAAAATCGTTGATGCTGAAACCATTATTAAAACAATTCTATTCATATTTTTAGCGCCGGTGATTGGAATTTTGATTTCGGTTTTCATTACGCTCGTTACCATTATGCGAAATATTTGGTGGAGAATAGTGATCATATCATTAGCCACTTTTGCAACGGTAATGATGTTTGATAAATTTGAGGATAGTAAAATAAAAGAGAACGTTCAAAAGTTTTATGGTATTGACAAATATGAAAAAGAAGTAAAAAATTTGAAGGATGAATTGAAATCAAATCCAACAGATACTATTTTAATTTCAAAAATTAAGGTTACTGAACAAAAAATTGCAAGCGCAAAAGAGCTTTATAACAATTTAGTTCCTTACTTAAGTGATTTCGATAATTCGTCGGCAGATAAAATTGCAAAAAATGCTAATGAGCAAGGCTGGCTAAAAAATGCAGCTATTAGTAAATTAAAAGACGAGGCTCGCAATGCAAATGACTTTTTAGTGATGGAAGCTAAGGCCCCTGAGAATAAAGACATAAAAGCTGAATACGAAATAGCAAAGGTTAAAACTGAGGAGTATAAAGCACCTATTAAGTTATATTTATCAAATTCAATCAGTGCAGACTCTGCAATCACTGCTATGAATGCAATTTATCCTATCAAAGATGAAAATTTGACCAAGGTGAAAGCAAAAATGGAGAAGTTTAATATTGAAAAAACTTTTGCTGGAGAAATTGATAAAGCAGATAATTCAATGATTGTTTATGGTATTATAGGATCATCCATCATTTTTATACTTATTTATTTATATGTTGAAAAAATAAAAACGCCTACCGCTTTTACGGTAGCAAAAATGTTTAAAAAGTTACAGCTATTTAGTTCTGCAGCGTTTAGTATTGGTCATGGTGGTAATGATGCACAAAAAGTTATGGGTATAATAGGTGCCGCCTTAATTGCCAATGGTAGTATTCAAGATTTTGGACAATTACCTGGATGGGTTCCAGTAGCTTGTTATTTATCTATTGGAATGGGTACAATGAGTGGTGGTTGGAAAATTGTAAAAACCATGGGATCAAAAATTACCAAAGTAACGCCATTAGAAGGTGTTGCTGCTGAAACAGCAGGTGCATTTACTTTATTCTTTACTGGTCAAATGGGTATCCCAGTATCAACGACACATACCATTACAGGTTCCATTATTGGAGTTGGTGCAACAAAAAGATTAAGTGCTGTAAGATGGGGTGTAACCACTAACTTACTTTGGGCTTGGGTATTAACCATCCCTGTAAGTGGTGTTTTAGCTGCAATAACTTATTCGATTGTCCATTACCTTTTAAAATAAATGATTGCGATCTAAAAATATCGATATCACATTTTAGAAAAATATGCATAAAAAAGTCCCTTCGAAATGAGGGACTTTTTTTATGTGGTCATTGCAATCGTTTGTGGTTACTATTATGTTTAAGACTGTTTGTTAGTTATCAATTTTTTAAATTTTAGTTGGGTTACTTTTAGCAATGATTCGTATTAATTGTATACTAATAGTTATAAAATCATGATCGAAAAAAAATACTTTAAAACAAAGGATTACGTAAAAGTGAAGTTCACTTTAAATACGGAAGCAAAAAAAGTAGACATTTTAGGTTTGAATAATGAATGGAAAAAGGGGATTGCCATGACAAAGAAAAAAGAAGGCAGATTTTCAGCTGAGTTAAACTTACCAAAGGAGTCATCGCATGAATTCAGGTATTTTGTTGATAAAAAAGTATGGTTAAATGATGAGCAAGCTGATGCAGAAACTGCAAATATTTTTGGTACTACTAATAGCGTAGTTACATTATAATCATTGAATTTGGTTTTAAATAAGAAAGCTTACGCAATTTTGTGGAAGCTTTCTTATTTAAGTACGATGGGTAACTATTAGTTTATTTCAATTAGCTGTTTTATTTATTTGCTATTGATAACATGAATTTGAGTTTGGCGTCCATTGATATAATTAAAGGTTGCGCCATTAAAATATCCGTTTTGTTCTAAGGCTATGCGTACAGGCTTATCCCATCCAGCAAGCTTATGCAATGCATTCAACTCAATTGAATAACAGGTATTATTATGCATAATATAATCACCAGATCCTGGAACACCCCCTTGCATATCCCACATGCCAATAGTAGTGCCTGCCGCATGGCCATGAAATCCAATTGGATGCGTATAAATACTTGGCGTTATTCCTTCCCCTATGGCTTGGGCTCTTGTAGCTGCTAATATTTTATTTCCAGTGATTCCTGTTTTAAAATTTCCAGTTAATATATCCTGTAAGCGATTTGTTTTTTTAAACGCGTCCTGCAAGTCATCCGGTACCATTTGTTCATTTGGAAGTAGAACATAAGCTTGTTCCTGTACATCCGAGTTGAGTCTTAGGTAACTAATACCAAAATCACAATGTAAAAAATCACCCGGTCTAATAATTTCATCCTTTTCATTAGACACTCTTCTTTGAATTTCAACAGATGGATGAAACCAAGTCCCTAATCCCATATCACTTAGCTTTTGTCTAAACCACCATACCAAGTCGGTTGTACTCGTTTTATTAACCTTTACAACTTTATTACTAAACCCTTCCTTAATAATAGCATGTGTGATTTTTAATAAGGTTGGAAAATAGGCCATTTCCTTTTCAGTCCTTGTTTCAAGCCAAGCTACTGCTAAAGGTTCTGCCGAAATAACTTTTTGCTTTTCATCCTCATTTAAATGCGCTAAAAATTCACGATACTCCGTTAAGTCAAGCCCATCAGCATGTCCAAAATCGGGTGAATAGTTTAATGCAATTTTTTGAGGATGCATTGTTCTAAGTAAGTTTACCAAAGCCTCCCATTGGTCAGGTGTTTTTTCGGGATCCCATGCTGGTACAATTAGTTTGCCTACTGGATACCTAGCAACAGCGTATTTTTTTAAGGTATTATTTTTAACATCTCTATAAAACACCAAAATCGTGCGTCGTCTAGCTGATAACCATTCAGCAGGTAAAAATGTTTTTACAATAGGGTCTTCATTATATTCTCTTGTCATCATTACCCAACAATCAATTTTAGTTGAGTCCATTAAACGAGGTAGTAAGTTTTCCAATCTGTCTTCCAATAATTCATTGATCATTTTTGCTTGAGATTGCATAGACGCTACTTGCGCAGTAGAGGTTATCAGGGTACTTACTAAAAAAAGGGTTGCAATGATGTGTTTCATATTTATGATTTAATGAATTCCAAATAAAACAAACAAGGAATAGAAGTAAATTAACTACTAAATTTGCATTTATGAAATTTTCTTTTGGAATTTTGTTTACTTTAATCACCATCTGCAGTATAAAAACTAATGGGCAAGACAGTATAGCAAATCAATTGAATACAGTTATTGTTTCTGCTAATAAAATAAGTGAAAAAAGAATTACTGCACCCATTGCAATGTCGGTTATCAGTTCAAAAACAATTAATGCATTAAAATCCAATAGAATTGACTATTTATTAAATACTGTGAGTGGCGTTTATATGCCAACCATTGGGAATGAACAACACATGATGTCCATTCGACAACCCATTTCACTCAAAGGTTTGTATTTATATTTAGAAGATGGTATGCCTATTAGAACAAGCGGTTTATTTAGTAATAATGCCTTAATTGAAATAAATAGTTCGAACATTCAAAGTATCGAAATTATTAAAGGCCCAGCATCTGCATTATATGGCGCTGAAGCTATTGGTGGTGTTGTAAATATCATAAGTCAGCAGGCGCCAATTAAAAAGCTTTTAAATTTCTCCAATCAAATTAACGCTTTAGGTCTTTTTAAGTCCGATGTTAATTTTGGGTTTCCTTCCAAAAAAGGTGGTTGGATAATCAATGCCAATTATGGTGCACAAAATAATGGCCCTATTGATTACAGTGACTTTTCTAAAAAAAGTGTCAGTTTACGTCACGACTTTAACAATCACAAATTCAAAGGCTATCAGACTATTAATTATATCAATTATTTTGCGCAAATGACTGGCTCGGTGGATAGTATACACTTTGTTTCCCGTGATTTTAATTCACTTCAAACTTTCACTTATCGAAAGTTAAGTGCATTTAGATTTAGGCAAAATTTGAGTTATCAATGGAATAATTCGAATACGACTATTTTTAATTTTATGTATCGAGACAATGCGATGGATCAAAATCCAACCTATTCAATTGGCTCGACTTCTAATCCAACTTCATTTAAAGGACAAACCAACCGAAATGTATTTAATGCCTTTGTATTCGATGTTCAACACCTAATACAAATCGAAAGCTTGCATAGTAAATTAATTATAGGATTTTTAGGAGACCAAACTAAACAAAATTTAAAAGCAAATTTTATTAATATTTATAAAGACACCGCCATTGGCAAGTACACTAAATTCAGTTATCCAGCAATTGATTCGTTGTTAACGAATTACCAAACAAAAATTAATAATCAAGCTATATACTTGAATTTTATTTCAAAAATTGGAAAACACTTCAATTCAAATTTAGCATTACGCTATGATCAATTTGAATACCTATTCCAAAACAAATTAACATCAGGCACGCCAAGTTCAAATAATAATTTTAGCAGCGTAACTCCAAAATTAGGAATCACCTACAACAATAAACAGTTTGGTGCCTATTTTAATTATAGTCAAGGTTTTGTGCCACCTCAAATAACTGAAATTTATAACGCTATAAGGGTTCCTTATTTATTGCCTCAAACATTTAATAACCAAGAATTAGGAGGATGGTTAAAATATAAAAACTGGTTTTATGAAATTTCAATTTACCAACTGAATGGGCAAAATGAAATTATTTCTGTTAGACAACCTGATGGTGTGAATTTAAATCAAAACAGTGGTAGCACACAACACACAGGAATTGAATACCAGATACAATACCAACCAATAAATATAGTATCATTCAATTGGAATGGCACCTACGCAAAACATAAATATATTCAAACGATTATTAAAGGAACGAATGTTAGTGGCAAGGAAATGAATGCTGCACCTAATTTTTGGAGTAATTTGAATAGTACCTTAAAGTTAAATCAAAATATAAATGCCTTATTGGAGTGGCAGCACCAAAGCGCCTATTTCATGGATGAAACCAATGCAACTAAATATCCTGGTTTTGATGTTTTAAATGTAAGGCTCAATTTGAAGCATAAAAAAATGGAATACTGGTTGCATATATTAAATGCTACCAATACTTATTATTCAACAATGGCCACAAAAAATTTTAGTGTAAAAGGAAATGCTGCGTACTCCTATTATATTGGGGAGCCACGCAGCATTGCTATAGGTTGTAAGTGGTCTTTATAGAAGACCTTTGCCAATTATTTTTAGTTACTATTTACTCTAATTCTCATTCCACCCATTCCGCCACCTCTTTGCATATCTTCCATTAATTTTTTCATGGCATCTTGGAATTGTGCTCTATTCATTTTATCGCCTTTAGTTGGTTCTACCAATTCTTTCTTTGGATACTTTGTAGTGATTTCGGTTGCAGTGGTAACATTTGAACCATTGTCTACATCCACTTCTAAAATAGCACCTGGCAAACCAGCATAATTATCTGGACCTACTGAAGCAGCGATATCCTCTGCATACCAAACCACAACTTCAGTCTCTTTAGGAGTAATAGCCGCACTTGGTCTGTTAGTGGAATCACCATTATTACGTCCCATTCCACGTGGCCCACCACCACCAATTCTTACGTTTTGTGCTGTAATCATGGTTGTTGCTTTTTTACAAACATGTTTAGCAATGGTTTTAGTTTCTTCAGAAATTTTCCATTTCAACGGCTTTAATGAATCCACCACTAAAAAAGTTTTTTCAAACATAGGTCTTGACTCATATTGCATTTGTGTAGCTATATTAGTATAGGTAGTTGTTTCTGGCATACGAAACGCAAAGCGTTGACCACCTCTTTCACCGCCACCACTATTCGCAAATGGATCCGGCGCTTCGTCATCCGGCACACTTCTAAACAAACTATTTTGATCATTAAATAACAATTCAAGTTGTGAGGTTCTGAATTCAGGTATTCTAGTGCGCATTTCTGGATCGGTAATCATTTTCCACATATTAATTTTACGCTCGTAAACAATTTTACCCTCTTTCATTTGAGCATTGGCTCCAATAAATGCAAACAATCCAACCAACAATGCAATAGATATTTTTTTCATGCTATTATTATATTTATATATTAAAGTTAAGTTCTTTTTCAATTCAATAATGAGTATTACATTCTAAAAGTCATTCTAGGACCTCCGCTGCCACTTGCCAATCCTGATTTTTGTAAACTATAGGTAAACCCAATTAAAAAATATTGATTAATTACATTGTAGGATTGGTCAACAATTTGGTTTTGAGAAACATTACGGGAAACACCAATGTTTTTATTTAAAATATCAAACGCACTTATCTTTAACTCAGCTCTTTTGTTTTTCAAGAAGAATTTAGAAATACTTGCGTTCCATATAGGTACAGCCGTGTTGAAGCCCGGTGCCCTTCCTTCGTTGATGGTGTAATTCAAAGATTGGTTCAAAACAATATTAAAAGGCAAATAGTTTATTACGTCCGCATTATACACCCTTGTTATATAATTTGTATTTAAAGCTTTATTTATCGCATTATTCGTGTTGTTATAATTATGCCTTGCTACAAGGTTAATATCAATTACTTCGTCTAAGCTAAAGGAGTAGGTAATACTTGGAAAGAATGATTTGATAATAATGGTATTTAAAACGCCATTAGCATAGTTGACATTATTATTATAACCTGCGTTTAATCCGAAATTTATTCTTGAATATAATTTTTTAACACCAAATCCATAATTCATTGTTGCATTTACTCTATAAATTCCATTTACATTCACCGGCTTTGATAAGGTTTGTCTTGTAGGTAAAATACTATCGTAATTCACAATTGAGTTATCAGCAAACTGAGCATTTAACAAAGCAAAGAAATTGCGTTGTGCTAATATTTTAGTGGAAAAGAATCTTAAATTAAGATTGTGATTGTATGTACGCTTTAAATTAGGATTACCAATAGTTTGATTGTTGATATTACTTTGATCTAAAACAGGTTGTAATTGCGTAAGCGATGGTTGATTAGTAGAAGTACGGTAAGTGAAATTCAAGTTCTGCGTTTGAGAAAAATTATATTGGAACACAGCAGATGGTAAGATGTCCTTAAATTCTTGCTTAATTTTTGTATTGGTGCTTGTGTTAACGCCATTCAACATGGCATTTTGCATTGAGAATCCAGTTGAAAAATTATACTTCTTTTGATTTAATCTATAATTCATTCCTCCACCTGCATAGGTATACTCGGAATTAAATTCATTCGTTAATCTTGTATTTAATAAATCATATTGATTGTTCCCGCTATTTTTATCAAATACTTTTTTGCTTGAGCTACTTATATTTTGATTTAAATAGGCATTGAATTCTAAAAGTGATTTTTTAGTAACAGGTTCGGTGTATACTACATTCGCTGAATAATTTTCAGTGATTCCCTTGCGTTTATTTTGTTGATCTAAAATAGAGTCCTTCGTTAAAACACCCGATGTATAAAAAAGTTGATCGGTGAATTGATCTCCATTAGCAAAGGATTCATTAAACCCTTGTGTAAGGGTAGAAGAAATAGTACGGCCTTTTTTCTTAAACTTTTTTCTTAATAATAAAGTATTGTTAATATTGGTTGCATCTGATATGCTTGACGATTTAGTGGCGGTAGCATTGGTTGGCGTGCCATCAGGTAAAGTCGTATTAGTTGTTGACTCGCTATTGGATGTATTATGTTGTTTAGAAAAACTAGGTGTGTATTTATACGAGAAAGTTTCAGATACTTTATTATCAATGGTAAAATTTAATCTTTGTTGTTGATTCTTGGTTTTTGAAATGGAGTTACTAGTTCTATTGAAATTATTTCCCGGTATTAAATTTTGGGTAAATGAATTACTCGTATTATACCTTGACACATCACTTACGTTTGCGTTGGTATTAAAATCCATTTTTTTGTCATTCAAAATATTGGAATAATTTCCTCCTAAGGAATAAGTATCTGCAACACCTCTAGCATTTGCATCGGTTCCGCCATCACCCCCTGAGAAATTTATTGTCATACCACCGCCGCCTCTACCACCGCCGCCGCCTGAGAAATTAGCAATATCGCCATTATTAAAATTTTGCTTATTTACATTATTAGCGGTTCCTATAAATGAATACTGTTCGTCATTATTAATTCTATTCACATTACCTTGTCCATCAAAGCGACCTGGCGTTCCAAAGGCAGAACCAATTTTTCCAAAAGTGGATTGCTTGCGATCTTTTTTTGTTTTAATATTTATCGCAGTCTCTTCATTTCCATCATCAATACCTGTAAACATGGATTGATCCGACTTGCGATCATACACTTGAATTTTATCAACCGCATCGGCTGGTAAATTTTTTGTCGCCATTTTAGGATCACCCGTAAAAAATTCTTTTCCATTTACATATACCTTGGTTACCGATTTTCCATTCACCGTAATGGCGCCAGCTTTATCCACCTCAATGCCTGGCATTTTTTTAAGCATGTCCTCAACTACCGCATTTGGTACAGTCTTAAAATTTTCAGAATTAAATTCAATCGAGTCGCCATTAATGACAACAGGAGGTCGTCTAGCCGTAACAGTAACGGTACTGATTTGACTTGCGTCAGTTAAATAAATATTACCTAAGGATAATTTATTGGTCGTGCCCATTTTAAGACCAAGCCATAAGGGTTGGTATCCGATATAGGAAACAGACAAAAGATATTTACCAGGTACTATATTTTTAAATTGAAAAAAGCCATCTTCATTAGCCCTTGTAAAATTTATTAAGGAGGAATCCTTAGCATTTGCCAGTGAAACCGTGGCTGAAGTAAGGGTTTTCTTTAAAACACTATCCATGATGGTTCCTTCAATGCTAATATTTTGCGCATTTGCTTGAAAACCAAATAGTAAGCAACCCATTAAAAGGCTGGCTAAAATAACTTTTTTAATCATAGTATAAAATTACGATTCAATTCGTAAAACCGGTGCTATATTGGTTAAAATCACACAGAATTACATTAACAATTACATGAATGGATAAGCGGTAACTTATCCATTTGAAAATTTCGGCGCTATCTGATGATTTTACTAACTTTCATTAAAATATATATGTTATGAGATTTACTTGTTTGATGCTTGTTTTGACATTTGGTTTAATACAGACAAATGTGCAAGGCCAAAATAATCCCAAAAAAGACAGCACCATTTTTACAACCTATAAAGGGTTGCCTTTAAAAGCAACTAGGTCAATACCTTTAAATACAAATGAAGGCACTTGGACCTCTGTAAATATTAGTCCAGACGGGAAGACCTTAGTTTTTGACCTTATGGGTGATATATACACCCTACCAGTGGAAGGGGGTAAGGCAACAGCTGTAACTAAAGGGCTTGCCTACGATAACCATCCTAGTTTTAGCCCAGATGGAAAAAGAATTTTATTTATTTCAGACCGAAGCGGAGCCGAAAATTTATGGTACATAGACACTGAGAAAAAAGATACGGTTGCATTAACCGATGACAATAACCAAAATTTTCCTGGTGCAGTGTATACACCTGATGGAAATTATATTGTTTATACAAAAGGACGTCGTAATACAAAATTGTATTTGATGCATAAAAATGGAGGTGCAGGTACTCAACTAATTGCAACACCTGCCAATTTAAAAACCATTGATCCAGCAGTGAGCGCCGATGGTCGTTACGTTTATTATTCGTCAAGAATGAGTGCATGGAATTACAATGCAATGCTTCCACAATATAGCATTGGCGTGTATGATAGAGAAAAGGGAAATACGAGAACAATTGCTTCAAGATATGGATCGGCTTTTACACCTGTGTTGTCTAAAGACGGTAAATGGTTAGTGTATGGTTCAAGATTTGAAGACAAAACCGGTTTGGTAAAAAGAAATTTAACGACCGGTGAGGAAAGTTGGTTGGCATATCCTGTTCAAAGAGACGATCAAGAATCTATTGCTGCTTTAGGAGTTTTACCTGCAATGACATTTACACCAGATAGTAAATTTTTAATTACTTCCTATGGTGGTAAAATTCATAAAATAAATATTGAAACTGCAGGACAGGAAGAAATTGCGTACAATGTAAATGCAAATATTGAAATGGCTCCTGAAGTATTATTTAAATATCCAGTTAAAGATACGATTGCAGCAAAAGCAACACAGATAAGAGATGCATCACCATCACCAGATGGTACTAAATTAGCATTTACTGTTTTGAATAGATTGTATGTGATGGATTATCCAAACGGAACGCCTAAAAAAATTACTAAAAATAATTTTACAGAAGCACAGCCTGCATGGCATCCTAATGGAAAAGTAATTTACTTTTCTACTTGGAATATTAAAGGAGGAAGTATACATAGCATTGATTTAACAACCAATAAAGAAACTGAAATCACTAAACAAGCTGCACTTTATCAAGGTATAGCAGTTGATCCAACTGGAAAGCGTTTGGTCTTCAACCGAACTTCATCACAAAAATTTTTAGATTCAAAAGATCCAACTTATAATGACGATGAAGATGAATTATGCTGGTTAGATTTAGCAAATGGTGAAATTCATGTAATTGATAAAGCCAACGGAAGATCAAATGCACACTTTGTAAAAAATGAAAACAGGATTTATTTAAATAATAATGGAAAATTATTATCTATTCAATGGGATGGAGGTGATGAAAAAGAAATTGTAAAAATTACAGGCATTACTACTTTTGGTAGTATTCCACAACATAATGGCAAACCCGCTGGTGATCCATGTATGCTACCTCAAATGGTATCAGAGGATTTAGATGAAGCTGCAAAGGAAAATAATCCTCCTTCAAATGCTGCAAGTATTATTATGTCTCCATTAGGTAAAGCTGCTATTGCGCAAGTAAATAACAATATATATTATGTTACCATTCCACAAGCAGGTAAGCTTATTGATATTTCAGTAGCAGATGCAAAAAATGCAGCATTCCCTAGTAAACTATTAACTGAAATAGGTGGCGAGTTTCCAGCTTGGGAAAGCAATGGAAAAAATATTCATTGGAGTTTAGGTGCTGCGCATTTTACTTATGATATCGATAAAAGTTATGCTTTTGATGATAGCTTAGCAATTGCAAAAAAAGCAGAAGAAGCTGCTGCATTATTAGCAAAAAATGATACCACTAAAAAAGACTCAACTAACAAGGAAAGCTTAGCTAAGAAAAACGATAAAAAAGAAACACCTAAGTTTAAAGCAACTGAACAATGGGTAAATGTTTATTATGACAAAGACATGCCAACTGGATCAGTATTATTTAAAAATGCAAGAATCATTACCATGAATGGTGATGAGGTTATTGAAGGTGGCGATGTTTATATTGTGAATAATAGAATCAAAGGAATTGGCAAATCAGGAACATTACAAGTAACTGATAATACAGCATCCGTAGACGTTTCAGGAAAAACTATTATTCCTGGTTTTGTAGATACACATGCGCACATGTGGCCAAGTTGGGGTATTCATAAGAATCAAGCATGGATATATGCAGCAAACCTTGCATACGGGGTAACTACTACACGTGATCCACAAACAGCAACTACCGACGTATTAACATACGGTGATATGGTGGAAGCTGGTTCCATGGTAGGACCAAGAATATATTCAACTGGACCAGGTGTAGGTTATTGGTCTTACAACTTGAAGGACTCTGCACAAGCAGAATCAGTGTTGTCGCAGTATTCAAAATATTTTAATACTAAGTATATTAAAATGTATTTAGTGGGTAATAGAAAACAAAGACAATGGGTAATTCAAGCTGCGCAACATCAACAATTAATGCCTACAACCGAAGGTGGTTTGGACATTAAATTAAATATGACCAATTTATTAGATGGCTATCCAGGACACGAGCATGCAATTCCAATTTATCCTTTATACAAAGACGTTACCAACATCATTGCAGCTTCAAAAATGACGGTAACACCAACGCTGCTAGTTTCTTATGGTGGACCTTGGGCTGAAAATTATTATTATGAAAATGCAAATCCATATGCAGATCCTAAAATGCAATTCTTTACGCCTTATGAAGAGTTAGCTTCTAAATCACGTCGTCGTGCAACATGGTTCTTACCTGAAGAGCATGTGTTTCAAAAACATGCAGTTAGTATGAAGAACATAGTTGAAGCAGGAGGTTTAGCTGGTATTGGAAGTCATGGACAATTGCAAGGATTAGGTTATCATTGGGAGGTTTGGTCCATGCAAAGTGGTGGCATGAGAACCATTGACGCTTTAAAAGTGGCTACCATTTTAGGCGCAACGGGTCTTGGATTAGATAAAGATTTAGGAAGTATTGAAGCTGGTAAATTAGCCGACTTAATCATTTTAGATAAGAACCCATTAACTGATATACATAATACCAATTCAATTAAATATGTGATGAAAAATGGTCGTTTGTATAATGCTGATAATTTAAATGAAACAGTAACAGGTAAACGTCAACTAGATCGCACTGAATGGTTAGACATTAAGCCAGTTAAAAACACCAATGTTAAAGATTAATTTGTAAGTTTAATACCTAAACGATTGCATATGAATAATTCAAGAAGGACATTTTTAAAAAATAGCAGCATGGCCATCATGGCTGCAGGTTTATTACCAAAAGTGCTGGAAGCAGCCACTATTTCAGCTGCTAAACAACAAACTTTAATTGGCATACAATTATATTCTGTAAGAGATGATATGTTCAAAAAACCATTCGACACTTTAAAAGCCTTATCCGATATGGGCTATAAGTATGTTGAACATGCCAATTATGTAAATCGTAAGTTTTATGGTTGGAAGGCCCCGGAATTTAAAAAAGTGTTAGATGATTTAGGTTTGTCAATGCCTAGTGGACATACTGTTATGAATATGGATCATTGGAATAAGTCAAAGAATGATTTTACAGATGCATGGAAATATACTATTGAAGATGCTGCTACACTTAATCAAGAATATGTAATTAGTCCTTCCATTGACGAAAAATTAAGACGCAGTTATGATGGATTAATGCTACAACTTGATATTTTCAATAAATCAGGTGAGCTATGTAAAAAGAATGGTATGAAATTTGGTTATCATAATCATGAATTTGAATTCACTGAAAAATTAAATGGTACCGTTATGTATGATTTAATTTTCAAAAATACAGATCCAAACTTGGTCGTTCAGCAACTTGATTTCGGTAATATGTATGGTTCAGGTGGTCGTGCTAAAGAATGGCTTGATAAATACCACGGACGTTTCCCTTCCCTACACGTTAAAGACGAAATTAAAGTGGATAGCAAAGGAGAAATGAACGATGGTTATGATAGTACTACCATTGGTGATGGTGTTGTAAATCCTAAAATGCTTTGTGAATTAGCGAAAAAAGTGGGAGGTGCTCATCATTTTATCATTGAGCAAGAGTCGTATCAAAATAAAACCCCACTTGAATGTGCTAAAATCAATTTAGCGACTATTAAAACATGGGGGCTGGTATAATTTAGTGTAATAAATCCCATTCGGGCGTTTTATATAAAAAGCACAATCTGAATAGGTTGTGCTTTTTTATTTTCATTAACTTTAAGAACTCATCACAAAAAGTGTTTATGAAAAATTTATTCAAAGTATTTTCAGTCGCCATATTATTAATGTTATCAAATTTAAATTTTGCACAAAACAAACTGCAAAATAACAACAGCGTAATAACTAACGAGCAAGCAAGATGGAATAAGCATGTAGCGCAAACTACTATCATTCGAGACAATTGGGGAATACCGCATATATATGGTAAGACCGACGCCGATGCCGTTTTTGGTTTAATGTATGCTCAATGTGAAGAGAACTTTCCACAGATAGAGAAAAATTTTTTAGAAATGCTGGGTCGTTTAATGGAATTAAAATCAAATGATTTTTCTGGAACAAATCAAGAATCAAAAATATATGCCGACCTAATGATGAAATTGATTCAGGATAGTGCTGATGCGATTAAAGATTATAATAACAGTCCAGCTTGGTTTCAAAAATTATTACAAGCACATGCTGACGGTATCAATTATTATTTAGCAAAGCACCCCAATGTACATCCCGAGGTCATCACTAAATTTAAACCTTGGTACCATTTAATGTGGACGGATGGAAGTGTTTCTCCAACCAGATCAGGCGGGATCAAATTAAAAGATGTTGAATATTTCTATGGTGGCATAGTTCGGTCACACGATGTATACCAAAAGCCAGCGATTGAAAATCCATTTGACATGGAGGAGAAAACATTGAAAGGTTCTAATGGATTTGCAATTGCACCAATGCATAGTAAATCAGGCAATGCCATGTTATATATTAACCCACATGTTCCTTTTTATTTTAGATCAGAAATGCATATGGTGAGTGAAGAGGGGTTGAATGTTTATGGAGCAGTTACTTGGGGACAGATGTTTATTTATCAGGGATTTAATGAACACGCCGGATGGATGCATACCAGCAGTTATGCCGATGTAGCGGATGTATATTTAGAGAAAGTTTCAAAAAAAGGTGACGCATTTACCTATGAATATGAAAATAAACAATTGCCTATTACTACTAAAGTGATTGATGTTAAATATTATGATAACGGCGTTTTAAAAACAAAACAAACTACTACTTATAAAACACATCACGGTCCGGTGATGGGCGAAAAGGATGGAAAATGGTTAAGCTTACATGAAAACAACCGCTCATTAAACGCATTAATTGAGTGTTGGACAAGAACCAAATCAAAAAATTTAAAAGAGTACACCAATGCTTTAAATCTATTGGCAAACAATAGCAACAACACAGTTTATGCCGATGCCGATGGAAATATTGCTTATTGGCATGGTAATTATATGCCTAAAAGAAATGACCCCTCTTTTGATTATACCAGACCGGTTGATGGAAGTATTAAAGCAACTGATTGGAATGGAGTGCATCCACTTAATGAAATCGTACAAAGCATCAATCCTATAAATGGATGGCTACAAAATTGTAATGCTACTCCTTTTACTGTTGCTGGCATAAATAGTCCTAAGTCCGAAAATTATCCAAGCTACATGGCACCTGATGGAGAAAATCCAAGGGGCTTAAATGCTGTAAGGTTATTGAGTGCAATTGATAAAATAAGTTTAGATGAATTAATTCAATTGGGATACAACAAACATTTAACTGCTTTTGATATTTTATTACCAGCTTTAATTTCGGAATCAAGAAAAACGCAGGAAAATCCAAATATTGAAAAAGGAAGACAAAATGCAATGACGCCTGAAATAGAAAGAGCAATTAAATATTTAGAAAACTGGAATCATGACGCAGACACCAACTCTATCGCACAAACAATTGCCATTAATTGGATGGCCGAGATGAATAATAATCCTCCAGGTGTTGCTATATTTTCATTTAATCCTTCCACTGAAGAAGAAGGAACCAGACTCGTAAAAAGACTTGAATCCTTTAATGAAAAAAATATTGACTTTAAATTATACCATCTAAAAGCTGCTTTGAATAATTTAAAAGGAACTTATGGAACCTGGGAAATACCTTGGGGTCAAATTAATAGATACCAAAGAGTAAATCCAGGTGCTAATTTTAATGATTCATTGGCAAGTATCGCTGTAGCCCAAACGTCGAGTAAATTTGGACAGCTACCGGCCTTTGAAAGTAAAATAATGTTCACACCAAATTATTCAAGAACTAAAAAAAGATACGGCTACTCCGGAAATAGCTTTATTGCCGCAGTTAGCTTTGGGAAAAGACTAGAAGCAAAATCAATTATCACAGGTGGGCAAAGTAGATGGGCTAATGACAAACACTTCACCGATCAAGCACAAATGTATATTGATGGAAATTTTAAAAACATATATTTTTATAAAGCAGACGTTTTAGCACATAAAGTAACATCATACAAACCAGGATTTGAAAGATAATTATCATAAAGTTTAGATATGCAAGCTACTTTAACCAATCCTGCAACATTTTTGACTTCAAATAAGTGCATCATTTTAGTTCTATGACCTTCAATAGTTCTTTTGCTATTTCCTAATTCAAATGCTATTTGTTTGCTGGGTGCTTCTTGACATATCCTAATGAGTATATATTTATCATATAACTTGAGGTCATTTACTTTATCAAATAATTGTAAATCATCGTAATTATTCATCAAAGCATTTACCTTAAGGGAAACATCATCACAAAAAAATACTTTTTCAAGTCTTGTCATTTCTAAGCCCTTCAACCATTGCGCTTTAGTTGCGTTTCTTGAAATGATGACTGAAAATCCATTTTCTATAAATTGAAATAATAATAAATTATCGTCTTCATTTAATATGATCATGATAGGCGTTCTTTTTTTAATGGCAGTAATATGTTCCTTTTTGGAATGATCTGAAAAATCAACCAAACTGCTATCAATGACTAGTACACCAGGTACATTTGAAACTAATAAGTCACTTATATGAGTTAAGCTATTAATAATGGTTGCAGGCAAATAGGAAGCGTGCTTTTCAACCATCAGAGCACTTCCCATTGCATAAATGGCCTGCTGATCACATATGATTACTTGGCTTTGCATATTGTTTGTATTTATCAATAAAACAACTGAATTACCATAATAATTTGATTAGCAATACTTAACATATTTTAAATGGATTCATTAAGCATGGTTTTAAACCCCATATATTAAAGACGCACATAAACATGTATTGTTTAAACACTAAGTATAATGAACTATAAATAATGCATAAATACATTGTCATTATATATATTATTTAATAACTTCAAACATTCATTTACTAATTCATTTTCAGCGCGTTGACAGCAATAAGAAATTTATTTTACCCCTTTGTCCCTTTGGGACACTTAAAGGTTTGGGTGTTAGCGCCTTCCCTGAATAATCCAGATCCAAATTTGGATTATTACTATGACTTTACACAAAGTATTGAAGAATATAAGGTCGTATTTGAAAACTTAGCTATTCCTTGGAAGTGGCAACCTGTTACACTTGATAATTATAAATTCATAGTTCAAGAAATTGCTTCCGAGTTAAATAAAGGTGAATTATTTCCAGTAGTGTTAAATTTATGTGACGGAGATGAAATAAATGGCGCACCAGGAGTATCCGTGATCAAGGCCTTACATGAAAAAAATATAATTTATACAGGCGCTGATGATTTTTTTTATGAAATTACCACTTCAAAAATTCCTATGAAATTGGCTTTTGATGAAGCAAACATTTCAACACCTAAATGGGAGCATATCCATCACAATGAAATATCTGCTACAAATCTATTCCAAAAACTTGGAAAACCTGTAATTGTAAAACCAGCCGTATCGGGTGGAAGCCTAGGAGTAGGTATAAAAAATGTTGTTGAAAAAGAAACAGAATTAAAACAACAAATAAAAAAAATGTTAGAAGGGTATAGAGGCTGGGATTTTTCATCAGAAGGCATTATTGCCGAATCTTTTATTGATGGACCGGAATACACTGTTATGATTGTAGGCAGTTGCACGCAGCCTGAATTTGCTAAAATTTATCCGCCTGTTGAGCGCGTTTTTCATAAATCATTACCGGCAAAAGAAAGATTTTTATCTTTTGATCGTCTATGGGAAATATATGAGGAAGAAACTGCAATGCCAGCACAAGAAAATTTTTATGAATACGCTGTTTGCAAGGATGATAAAAAAATAGAGATACAAAAAATTGCATGGGATGCATTCGCGGCCGTTGGTGGAACAGGATACACAAGGGTGGATGTTAGAGTCGATCAAAAAACAGGCACCCCTTATGTATTAGAAGTAAATGCACAATGTGGAATCAGCGAGGATGAAAATTACACCTCTATCGGTGCTATTTTAAAATTTGCAAATCAAAGTTTTACCGAGTTAGTGATACACATTATTAATGATGCATTTGCTCGACGAAGAAAAATTTAAACGCATGCAAACACTTCCAAATATAAATTTGTCTAGTTCTTTTGATAATTTAAAGTTATGTGTATTACAGCCTGATTATAGTACTTCAGGTGTTGACTATCAGCATTATGATCCTAAAAGAAATTTATCTTCTATTTTACCTAATGCTGTTATAGATCACGTTTTTTTGAATAAGCTAACTACCTATCAGCAACTAAAAGAATTGAAAAACAAGAACTATGATTTATATATAAATCTTTGTGAGGGGTATTTGGAGTGGAAGGTTCCTTCTATTGACGTAATTTATTGTTTAGAGTTATTAGAACTGCCTTACACGGGTCCTACTTTGAATTTATATGACCCTCCTAAAAGTATCATGAAGTACTTGGCTTTTTGTGAGGATGTAAAAACACCTAATCATATATTAATTGAATCTGCTGATGATTTATCATTACTGCCAGGAAATTTAAATTTTCCATTATTTGTAAAGCCAGCAAAAGCAGGTGACAGCTTAGGTATTGATGACAATAGTAAAGTAAACGACATTCATACGCTTACCCAAAAAGTGAAGGCGCTAATAAATGAATTTGGCTCAGTATTAGTTGAAGAATATATAGACGGGAGAGAGTTTACGGTATTAGTTTGCGCAAATGCGGATGGAAAAACATGTACAAGTTTTATTCCAGTTGAATATATTTTTCCAAGTGGTTTTAGTTTTAAAACATACGCCTTAAAAACATCTGAGCTACACCCCAATGCAAATATTCCAGTAACTGACCCACTAGTTGCCAAAAAATTGCAAAATATTGCAGAGCAAATATTTATTTCCTTTAATGGAGTTGGTTATGGACGAATGGATTTTAGAATGAACGAGAAAGGTGATATTTATTTTTTAGAAATAAATTTTACTTGTTCTGTTTTTTATGATAAGGGTTATGAGGGTTCTGCTGACTATATATTACAATATGATGAGGCTGGTCAAAAGGGATTTTTAGAGCGCATTATTGTTGAGGGGATGGCCAGATATCAAAGAAAACAAAAAAAACATGTCATAAAAGGAAATGCTATTGCAGGTTATGGTATGTATGCGAAATATAATTTGCCAAAAGGGAGTTTGCTTTTCAAAGGGGAAGAAAAAGCACAACGTATTGTTACTAAAAAATATGTAGATGAAAACTGGAACGAAAATGAAAAATTAAGTTTTAGACGATATGCATACCCTATTAGTAAAGATGTTTATATTTTATGGGCCTTAGAGCCAGAAGAGTGGTCACCACAAAATCATAGTTGTGACGCCAATTGTGAATATATTGGATTGAATGTTTATACCAATCGAGCTATTCAAAAAGGGGAAGAACTTACTTTAGACTACGCAAGTTTTTTAGATCACACCATGGAGCCTTTTACCTGCAACTGCGGGTCTGCTAAATGTAGAGGGATGATAAATGGAAATATCCGTTTATAAAATAATAGTACTGAATTCATAAAATTTTGTTCGTTTGATTTTTTATTCTAAGAAATTGAGCTTAAATTACTATACACATTTAACGATTGTCATATGAAAAAAGTTGTTTTATTATTAGCTTTTTCTAGCTATATAATATCAGGAAACGCACAAGCAAAATATAAAAATTTTAGAGATAGTATTGATGCCGAAGCTGCAAAATTAGAAATATGGACAGATGTACCAGAAGTAAAAGCAGGTAACTTTATAAATGAATCACCTTCAGATGCAATTGTTTTATACAATGGGAAAGACTTTTCAGCATTTCATGGTAGAGACGGTAAAAAAATTGGCTGGAAAATAGATCCAGACGGCGCCTTAACGGATGTTAAAGGTGCTGGTGATTTAATTACAAATCAATCTTTTGGTGATTGTCAATTACACGTTGAGTTTAGAACGCCCGCAACTGTTAAAGGAGCAGGTCAGTCAAGAGGTAATAGCGGCATATATTTAATGGGCCTTTATGAAATTCAGGTTTTAGACTCTTATAAGAATCCTACCTACTCAAATGGTCAGGCTGCAGCTGTTTACAAGCAGCATATTCCTTTAGTAAATGCAAGTCGCGAACCAGGTCAATGGCAAGCCTATGATATTATTTTTAAAGCCCCTGTTTTTAAAGAGGATGGAAATTTAGATAAACCCGCAACCGTTACTGTTTTACATAATGGTGTATTGGTTCAAAACAATGTTACCATTTTAGGACCTACAGACTGGGTTACAAAGCCTGTTTATAAAAAACATGCGTCAAAATTGCCAATGTTTTTCCAGGATCATGGAGACGATGGTAATCCAATAAGTTATCAAAATATTTGGATTCGACCTTTGTAAGCTATTCAATTAGCTAAATATTTTTTGAATGGGTAAACTACATGCACAAGAAATTATTGAAAGCTTTTCTCCATTTTGGTGGCAATGTATGATAACAGTTACTATTCTAATTGTAGTTATTGTTAGATTACCTATACATTGGAAGTCAATAAAAAAACGCAACTATGATTTATTTATTGCAAGTATTTTAATCATAAATACTATAGCAGAAAATATATACAATTATCAAACTGGATATTGGAATTTACAACAAAGCTTACCAGTTCACCTTTGTAGTATTACTAATATATTATGTATCATTCTTTTATTCAATTACAAGCAATGGATTGCTGAGCTAGTATTTTATTGGGGACTTGCCGGCGGAATTCATTCTTTGCTTACTCCGGAATTTACTGCCGGCATGGAAGGCTATAATTTTTACAGCTACTTTATAAGTCATGGAGGTTTGATTTTAGTTGTAGCTTATATAATCATTCATTATGAATTTGTACCAAGACCAAAATCATGGCTTTGGACATTTGGTTACACTCAAATTGTTGCTATTGGGGTTTGGCTAGTAAATTATTTAGTTAATGCAAATTATATGTTCTTATCTCAAAAGCCATTAGTTGATAATCCATTCATCATAGGTGATTGGCCCTATTATATTTTCATTTTGGAAGCTGTTGCCTTATTGCATTTTATTGTTTTCTACCTTCCATTTTATTGGTCCCGAAAAAGAAAAATGGAAAAAATTATTTAATTTAAGTAATTACTAAAGAATTGAATAATAATATTTGAACTTATAATTCTTCTATTCTTTTAGCCTTGTCGTCAATTACTAAATCAAAATTTGGTTTTGTAGGTCCACCATTTGGACAATACCCGGTAATCAGGTCATTAAACTTACAACCCCATTTATTTAATTGTGACAAGGTAAGTTCTTTTAAATCTCTTTTTGAGCTTTCTCCTCGGCCAGTCCAATAGGTAATATGCCATCCTTCATCAAATAGCTTGTTGATTTTAGCAATATTTTCAAAATTAGGTTCTGCTAATTCATAAACTCGTTTATCCGAATAAAAACAAATTGTTTCATCAATATCAATTAAAGCTTTTTTTGAACCAAACCTTTTAGACTCTATCATTGTTATGTATTTTATATAATATTATGAGCAAATTTAGATATAATCTATAAATTACAATTCTCAACTTTTAAATTAAATGAATAACTCCTTTTTTAGAAAACTTTTGGCCTTGATTGCACTTGTCTTTTGTGTAAGTTTCACGCAAGCGCAGGTAACAAATAATCCTATTATTGATGTAAGTAAAATTACTATCGCAAGAGATTCCTTTGGTGTACCGCATATTTTTGCGCCTACCGACCCTGAAGTTGCTTATGGAATTGCATGGGCTCACGCAGAGGATGATTTTACTACTATACAAACCCTTATGTTAACGGGTAAGGGGAAACTTTCTACTTATTTGGGTAAAAAGGGTGCACCCATCGATTTTGTGGTTGGTTTATTAAATACAAAAGCAACAGTGCAAGCACAAATAAGTCAAATGGACCCAAAATTCCTTTCATTGGTTAAAGGATATTTGATGGGATTAGAAGCTTATGGAAATGCACACCCAAATGAAATTTTAAATAAACACGTATTCCCAATTTCAGTTGAAGAATATTTATCTGCAACAGTATTTTCTGTTGCTGTTTTTTGTGGTGTAGATAAAACCTTACCTAAAATATTAAATGGCAGTATTGCTCGTTTAGCAGGATTTACAGGTGAAGGCAGTAATACTTTTGCAATACATTCTAGTAAATCTGTTTCGGGTGAAAATATGTTGGTGATCAATGCACACCAACCTATAGAAGGGGCAACTGCTTTTTATGAAGCACATTTACAAAGTGAGGAAGGTTGGAATATTTTAGGTGGATTGTTTCCAGGCGCTCCATTGATTTTTCATGGCGTTACGCCAAATTTAGCGTGGGCTCATACAGTAAATTTTCAAGACAAAATTGATGTTTATCAATTACAAACTGATAAAGCACACCCTGGAGAATATAAAGTAGATGATAATTGGTTGAAATTAGAAAAAAGAAAAATTAAATTAAATATCAAAGGAATTCCGATTCCAATTTATAAAACTGTTTATAATTCTATTTATGGACCTACCGTTGCAACGCCAAGTGGTGAATATTTTTCAATGCGCTTACCTTCCTTGATGGATGCTGGTGCATTACAACAATGGTATGCAATGAATAGAGCAACCAATTTTACAGGATTTAAAAAAGCGTTAGAACAAAATCATTTGCCGATGTTTAATATTATGTATGCTGATAATAAGGATACGATATTTTACATTTCAAATGGGAAAATGCCTTATCGAAATTCAGACACATCTTATCATTGGAATGGTACGGTACCTGGTAATACCATGGCTACCTTATGGACTAAGTTTAAACCCTTGAGCGAATTACCTCAACAAATGAATCCTGCAAGCGGTTATTTATTTAACACGAATCATTCTCCATTTTTAGCAACAGATGAAAAATACAATTTAAATCCTAAAAATTATGATATCAATGATGGATACGAAACCTATCATAATAATAGAAGTCAAAGGGCTAAGGATTTAATTGACACCTTAAATAAAATTAGTTACGAAGATATAAAGCGTATCAAATTTGACAGAAGTCTTCCTACAAAAATTTTATTTCCATATGGGTTTGCCGCTGATAGTATGTTTTTAGTGGATGAGAAGGCGTATCCTACATTAGCGCCGATTATCACTACCTTAAAAAAATGGGATCATGCTGCAGTAGTTGAAAGTAAAGGAGCTGCTATTTACAATCTTGCTTATTACTTTGTTCCTCAAGTAATGGATGGACGAAAAAACGATAAGCTAACCATCGCAGAAGCAGTGCAGGTTTATCAACAAATAGACGAATATTTAAAAAAGCATTTTGGGCGTAATGATATTGTTTTAGGTGACTTACAAAAATTAGTACGCGGTGATGAAAGCTGGCCACAAGGGGGCATGCCTGATGTGTTAGCAGCGGTGATGAGTGAGCCATATAAAAATGGAACCAGAAAAATGAATAGTGGTGATGCTTATATTAATATTGTAAGTTTTCCAAAAGACGGCAGCCTACCACACATTGAAACCGTAAATACCTTTGGTGCAAGTATGCATAAGGATAGTCCACATTTTGCTGATCAACGCGCTATGTATCAAGCACAGGTATTAAAACCAATGACCCTTGACAAAAATGAAGTATTAAGAAAAGCTGAAAAAACTTATCACCCTCAATAAAAATAGTAGTTGAACCCCCCAAAAATAGTTACAGCCTTGCTGTAACTATTTTTTTATCTAGTATTGACTTAGTATCAAAAAGCACGGCATGATCATTTGATTTAATCTTAGTATAATCTAAGGATTTAAAAAAATCATGCGCTACTGTTAATAGTATGCCATCATATTTATTAATACTTGTAATGAGTTTAATGTTGTGCTTATCAAAAACTTCTTTTGCATTTGCAAAAGGATCAAAAGCATCCACATGATACCCCATTTCAACTAATTGATGATAAATATCAAATACTTTTGAATTTCTAATATCTGGACAGTTCTCTTTAAAGGTTACACCTAGAATTAGAATATTAGGCTTTTTATTTTCAAAACCTTTTTCATTCATGAGCCTTTGTAATTTGTTGGCTACAAATGAACTCATTTGATCGTTTACAGATCTTCCTGATAATATGACTTGCGGATTGTGTCCTAATTTTTTAGCTTTAAAGGCTAAGTAATAAGGATCAACTCCTATACAATGTCCACCAACCAATCCAGGTTTAAATGGCAAGAAGTTCCATTTAGTTGCAGCAGCCTCGAGCACTTCCTGCGTGTCAATACCCATTTTATCAAATATCAATGCTAATTCATTTACAAATGAAATATTTATATCTCTTTGTGCATTTTCAATTGATTTTGATGCTTCCGCCACTTTTATACTTGAGGCTTTATGGGTGCCCGCAGTGATAATGCTTTTATAAAGTTGATCCACCTGTTCTGCAATTTCAGGATTAGATCCAGATGTAACTTTTTTAATTTTTGTTAATGTATTTACTTTGTCGCCTGGATTTATTCTTTCTGGAGAATAGCCACAAAAAAAGTCATCATTATATTTTAATCCACTGATTTTTTCTAAAATGGGGACACAATCTTCTTCGGTACAACCCGGGTATACAGTACTTTCATAAATTACAATGTCCCCTTTTTTTAAGATTGAGCCAAGCATTTCACTTGCCAATAAAAGCGGATTTAAATCAGGCAATTTATTTTCATCAACAGGCGTTGGAACAGTAACTATATAAATGATGCAATCTTTAATATCATTAATAACTGTACTAAAAATTAAACCTTTAGCATTTTGAATTTCAACCGAGGTTGTTTGATTTGTTTCGTCTTCTCCCTTTTTTAGTGCATTTAATCTTTGCTCATTGGTATCAAAACCAACTACCTGGTACTTATTGCCAAATGCTACCGCTAAGGGAAGGCCAACATAACCAAGTCCAATGACTGCTATTGATGGATTTGAATGGATTGAACTACTCATTAAGTTCAAAGTTAATGGACTCCTTAATGATGTCCATAATTTTTTTCACCGGCTTCAATTTTTAACGCTAAACGGTTTTGCTTTGGTGGTAAAGGGCAGGTTGCAAAAGCGGTAAATGCGCAGGGTGGGTTATAAGCATAATTAAAATCAATTTCAGTATTGCCATTCGCATCTGGTTTTGGAATTTCAATAAATCTACCAGCGCCATAGGTTGAAACACCCGAGGTTTGATCAGCAAATACAATAAATAATTTTTCCCCACCTTCATCAATTACATCTAGACTATATTTCTGTCCGTTTTTTTCAAATACAAATTTACCCGCATTTTTTGTTTCCGTATTTTGTCCCAATACATTTGTTATCATTAAAATATCCTGAACCGGTTGTTCTAGTTTACCTTGAATTTTCCAAGCTGCATTAATTGGAAAACGTTCAATCCCTTTAAATTCAAGCAAGGTTTTAGCTTTTAAATTTCTAAAACGAATGCCTACTTTGTCCTCTCTATTAATAACCACCCATGAAAATTGATCCCAATCCATAACCGACACTTTACCACTTGTTTTAAATACGGTATAGAATTGATTAGGCTTACTTTTAACTTTATCAATGTCAATCAAATTGGCACCAGGACTTGTCCATGTTACAGAATCACCCTCGTAATTAAAATTTCCAAGTAGGGACGGAAAAGATGGATTATTATAATAACAATCAGCTGTTTTTGTGCTACCGAAACTATTGTTACCCTTATGCAGCCAAAATAAACCTTCTAAATTTAACCAACCATTGGGCATTTTTAAATCTTCAATTCTAGCTTTATGCCATTGATTGACCAGCGTTTTATAATCCACACCCTGAGCATGAAGTGTTTTTACTAAAAGGATCATTACAAGAATATAAAGGGCTTTTTTCATAATATTAGCTTTGATTGGATTAGCAAATATAAGTACTTTTATTTGTCTATAAAAATGGTAGGTTATTAAATTGTGACATTCAATATATAAATCAATTACAATATAATTAGGTTTAAATGACTATTTTGTAAAGTCATAAAATGTAATAAACTATTTTAAAATTCACGGCATACTATGAAAAAATTATTACCCCTTATTTTATTAATTATTATGAGCAAGGGTGCAATGGCACAGCTTGAATATGCAAATGGCATTGCAAATACGGTAATGAATAATTATAGGGATTCGATGGTAGTAAAAAAGTTTCTAAACCATTTGATACAGGATAATCAAATTAAGCCAGGTGAAAATATTGAGGAAATTCAAAACAAAAGACCTGCTGTATGGAATTACGAAATGTCAGTGGTCTTAATGGGATTTGAGCGTTTATGGGAAAAAACAAAGGATGAAAAATACCTTGCTTACACGAAAAAAATTATTGACCATTTTATTAATAGTGATGGTACTATCAGAACTTATAATTTAGAGGAATATAATTTTGATAATGTACCGGCTGGTAGACAATTACTTTTTTTATACAAAGTTTATAAAGACGAGAAATATTTAAAAGCCGCTACTAAAATTCGTCAACAACTTGCTTGGCAGCCCCGTAATAAAGTAGGTGGTTTTTGGCATAAGTTAAAGTATCCAACACAAATGTGGTTAGATGGCTTATATATGGCAGCCCCTTTTTATGCAGCATATACAAGTACAAATCCAAATGATAACGATTTTTCAGACATCATTGATCAGTTTGTAATCATGGAAAAATATAGTCGTGATCAGGCGTCTGGTTTATTATACCATGGATGGGATGAAAGTCGATTACAAAAATGGGCAAATCCTAAAACAGGTCAATCACCTGAATTTTGGAGCAGGGCTATGGGTTGGTACATCATGGGTTTGGTTGATGTTTTGGATTATATACCCAAAAATCATCCTCGTAGAAATGAACTTATTGGAATATTAAATCGACTTGCTAAATCGGTTGTAAAGTACCAAGATAAAAATTCGGGCGTATGGTGGCAAATCACCAACAAAGCGAATCAAAAGGATAATTATTTAGAAGCATCGAGTACCGCCATGTTTGTATTTGCAATTGCAAAAGGTATTCGTATGGGTTACTTATCAAATGAATATCAAAAAGCTGTTGAGTTTGGTTATAAGGGTATGATTAAAGAATTTGTAGTAGTAGATAGTGATAAAAAAGTACATTATACTAAGGCGGTTTCTGGTGCAGGACTGGGCGGAATACCTTACCGTGATGGAACTTATTCGTATTATGTAAATGAACCGAAGCGTGATGACGATTTAAAAGCTATTGGACCCTTTATACAAGCATGTATTGAAATGGATTATTTGAATAAAAGCAAAATCCATAAATAATAATTATTGTTTGTAGTAACTATATCGTCTTGGATTAAATGCTTTTGTGTACCTTAGAAGTACCTAAAAATTTAAAATGAAAATTGCTTGCTTCATTGCCTTATTTGGCCTAGGATTAACAGCTTCTGCTCAAAATAAAAATACCAAAGTACATATTAATCATACTGCTATATATGTAATGAATATTGCAGCAACAGGAAACTTTTATACTAATATTCTTGGGTTAGATTCAATTGCTGAACCTTTTCATGATGGCAAACACATTTGGTATAAAACAAGTGAACACACTATGTTACATGTCATAAAAGGTGCTAATCAAAAAAAGGACTATTATAAAAACCAGCATACTTGTTTTACAGTTCCTGATTTTAACGCATTTGTAAATAAGTTGCAAAACATTAAATGGCCATTCGAAGATGTGGCAGGCAATCTCAATAAAATTACTACACGTATTGATGGAGTTCATCAAATTTGGCTACAGGACCCTGATGGTTATTGGATTGAGATTAATGATGATCAGTTTTAAAATAAATTTATTCGAATAATTAGGTAATAAAATCAATATCATGAAACAAAAAATACACTTTCTAATTTTGGCTGTGCTTATGTTTATTAATGCTTTTAGCCAAGGTATCGTAAAGGAAAAGCAAGTAATTAAAAGTAGTATCTTAAATAAAGAGGTTCATTATTCCATTTACTTACCTGCCGACTATTATACAAGTGAAAGAAGTTATCCAGTTACCTATTTGTTACATGGTTATGGTGACGCTGATGATGGATGGATTCAATTTGGTGAAGTTAATCGTTTAGCAGACGCAGCAACAAAGGAAGGAAAAATTCCACCTATGATTATTGTAACACCCGATGGTTTTAAAAGCTTTTATTTAAATGCAGCAGATGGGAGTTTTAATTATGAGGATTTTTTTATAAAAGAGTTTATCCCGTTTATTGAAAAAACATACCATATAAAAACAGAAAAAAGATTTAGAGGGATCGCAGGACTTTCAATGGGCGGTTATGGCAGTATGTTATATGCATTAAAATATCCGAATTTATTTGTAGCAGCAGCTCCATTAAGTGCAGCTGTATGGACCGATAGTGATTGTGAAAAAATGGATCAAAATATGTATAATACTTATTTTGGCAGCTCTATTGGCAAAAGCTTAATAGGAAAAGATCGACTCACTTCTGCTTGGAAAAACAATAGCGTATTTAATATTATTGAAAAAAATACCGTTGAACAATTATCATCTGTTAAATATTGGATTGATTGTGGTGATGACGATTTTTTAACAATAGGAAATGCACAACTTAAAATTGCTTTAACAAACAAAATGGTGCCACATGAATTTAGAATGCGTGATGGCGCACATAATTGGACCTATTGGAGAACTGGTATCATAGACGCCCTTTCATTTATTGGAGACAACTTTAGACAAAAATAATTTTATGGAAATTAAGGTTTTCATTACAGGTGGAACATTTGACAAAGAATACAATGAACTCAATGGTAGCTTGTATTTTAAGGAAACACATTTGAATGAAATGTTGGATTTAGGTCGAAGCAGACTAAACCTTTCATTAGAAACTTTAATGATGAAGGATAGTTTAGATTTTGTTGATGCCGACAGAGCCCTTATCGCCAAAGCATGTAATGAAACAAGTTGTAATCATATATTAATTACCCATGGTACTGATACAATGACCTTAACTGCAGACTATTTAATGGAAAAGTGCAATGGAAAGACAGTCGTACTTACCGGCGCAATGGTCCCTTATAAATTTGGTAGTAGTGATGGACTGTTTAATTTAGGAAGTGCTCTTGCTTTTGTTCAAGTTTTACAACCAGGTATTTATATTGCCATGAATGGGAAATTTTTTGAAGCAGGTAAAGTAAAAAAGAATACAGATAAAGGTGAATTTGAGGCTATTTAATTTTTAAAGCTTTTGGATGTATTAACGGGTAAATGTATATTGTAAATGAAATAAAATTCATTAATCAAATTTTCATGTTAAACTAAACAAAATGAAAACAACAAAAATTATTTATTGGATTAGTACAGGTATCATATCATTATTTGCACTAAGTGCCATACAAATGAATTCAGAAATGGCAATTGAAGGCACCAAACACTTAGGCATTCCACGTTACCTAGGTTTAGAAGTAAGCATTGGACAATTAATTGGTGCCGTTTTATTAGCAGTGCCAGCAATACCAGCTCGATTTAAAGAGTGGGCTTACGTAGGATTCGGTATCATGTATTTAACTGCAGTAAATGCACATATCGCAGTGGGTGATCCATTTGTTCCTTTTGGAATGATGGGTGTCATATTTTTTGGATTACTATTAACCTCATATATCAGTTTTCACAAATTACAAGCTGCAAAAGCAAAAAATTAATCATACTGTTTATGAATTGAGTTAGATATATATTTTATGTATTAACTCAAAAAAAGAAGGCTTCCTTAATTAGGAAGCCTTCTTTTTTCTAAATAGTGAATGAAAATCATTCACTCACTTATAGCGTTATTATTTAGTTGGAAGTGCACTTAATATAATTTTCAAGAAATCATCTAATTGCTTTTCCTCAATCCATCTTACCACTACAACCATATCATTATCAGGGTCAACATAAATTGCATTAAGCCCATTCCCTTTATGTACAAATGATTTTTCTGGAGCAGATGGGAAATATTTCTTACCCGTATTTAAATAAAAATTCATGAATCCATAATCGATACTTGCTTTGGTTGGTGTTAGCGATTTTTTTATCCATTCTTCAGATAATAATTGCTTCCCATTCCAATTACCTTTTCTTAAAGTTAACAAACCAAAACGAGCCATATCATATGTATTCATAAACATGCCGCCACCAAAATGTCCTCCACCACTTACTGATTGAATTTGTTTACCATCCAATACAATCCATGCATTATGATAACCCGTCCAAGCCCAAGTATTACTAGCGCCAATGGGGTTCATTATTTGTTCTCTTAATACTTCGGGTAAAGGTTTGCGCCAAACTGTGGTAGCCGCTAATGCTAATGCATTTACCCTCGTATCATTATATTTAAATACCGTACCTGGTTCATTTCTTTGTCGAGTTGTCCATTCCTCAGGTTTATCTGATGGTCGGTCAGCCCAATCGGGTTTACCCCATAATACACCCTCCCAATCACTGGTTTGTCTTAACAAATGATCCCAATTAATTTTTCTGTTATGTTCAGTTTCAAATGGATAGATAAATGATGTTTTGGCGAGTGGATTTTGATCGGCTGTTTCCCCTTCTCTATTTACAAGTTCAATAGGTGGTAAATAAGTATAAACAGGATCAATAATATTTTTAATTAACCCATTGTCAACAGCTAAACCAACAACAGTAGCAACCATACTTTTAGTCACACTGTTGACTGACTCTACTGCATTTGGATTTCCCCAGCTAGCAATGATATACCCTTTATAAATAATGATACCTGATACCACACCTCGACTTTCCATGGGACCAATTGGGTCAGAAAATGGCGCCCTACCATATTGCATAGATTGAGAAAGCCTTAAATTTTTTGGATATTTAGTTTCGTTATCTTTTGCAAAAGCAATTGCTTTATTTATTTTATTGGTGTCTATATTAAAATAAGATAGTGACTTAGTTTCCCAATTATTTTGGCTTGGAAAATATAATTTACTTTGTGCGTTTGATACAATTGCCCCCAATAAAAATATACCTAATAATAATTTGCGCATTTAATTGCTTTTTTGTTGGTTATGATTCTTTCTGTTTTTATCTTAATTGAGTAGTGTCAACTCTTGAGGGCGTATCCTTACCAGAAATAATAGTCTGAGAACTTAATGCAATCGCTTTAATAATTTCATTCATATTGTTCATGTCTAAGGTTTCAAATTCGTCACTTGGTTTGTGATAATTTGGCTCTACATCCATTTTTGATGTTGATATTGTATGTGCTGGTACACCTAACCTTGCAAGGGTTGCGTTATCAGATCGGTAAAATAAATTTTGATCAGTATAGGGATCAGGATAAAATTTGAAATCGGTACCGCTTAAATTTTGTTGTAGTATTTGACCCATATTTGTTTTTTCATAACCCGTAATATAGGCGCTATTTTTGCCCCATTTACTCTCAGTTCCAATCATTTCTAAATTAAACATTGCTTTTACTGTTAAAGGATCAAACTGTTTAGAAAAATATTGAGCTCCAAAACCACCCACCTCTTCGGCAGTAAAGGCAACAAATATTAAAGTGCGTTCATTGTTATTCAATTTCTTGAAATATTTAGATAGCATAATCATAGCAGTTGTTCCAGCAGCATCATCATTCGCACCATTGTAAATAGAGTCGCCATTAACAGCCTTCGCACTATTGATACCTAAATGATCGTAGTGGCCCGAAAATATTACATATTCATTTGCTAAAGACTTTCCAGGAATGACACCCACTACATTATTTAATACAAGCTCTTCAATTTTATGGTTAGCTTCTATGTTAAATTTAGTTGGTTTTTGATTTGACAAAATATAGATGACCGTTTTTTGTTGTGCTGTAATATTTGATTTGAAAGAAATAAGGCGGCTAAAATTATTGGCAAAACTTTCGTCAACTAAAACAATACAATTTTTATTGGAGGTTAAAAATTTTCTTGCGGCTTGCCCTAAATTATCTTCTTTGTTAATTTTTTCAATTTCATACCCACTTGTTTCATTGATATTAACATTCGCTTGATTGGTAACTACGATGATATTTTTTAAATCAATTGGAGTGCCATCAAAATTTGCAGTGGCATTTATAAACTTAGCACTTAGTCTTGTAAATTTTTGTAAATAACTATTTGAGTTTTGTAAAGTTGCTAAATTTGATTGCTTAAATTCATTTGCAATAAAGTCAGCTGCTTTATCTATTCCTTTTGAAAAAGTCTTACGTCCTTCTAACTCATTTGAGGACAAGTATTTTTCAATTCTTTCCGTTTCTGATTTGTCAATGATATCCATTGACTTTTGACCAATTACATTAAGGCTGCTACCCATTAAAATAAATAGCAATAAGAGAGTGCTGTTTTTCATGAATTTGTATTTGTAAATTGAAATTTAAAGATAATTCATTAAACCTTTACACTAAACTATTGTCTAAATTTGTATATATGCAAAATGATCAAGAATTAGTAATACAGTTTCAGCAGTCTTCACAAAAGGAGGCAGCTTTTACGCAATTATTAAAAAAGCATCAGCAAAAGGTTTATTATCAAATTAAAAGAATGGTTAATGACCATGATGATGCGGATGATGTTGCACAACAAGTATGGATTAAGGTTTGGAGTAAGCTAGATGGATTTAAAATGGAAAGCGAATTTAGTACCTGGCTTTTTAGAGTGGCCTATAATGAAACGCTCAACTTTATTGAAAAACAAAAGAAACAAGCAGGCCATAATATGAGTGCCGATTTGATGGATTATGAAAATGCCAGCTCCGGCACTGACCATCCTAAATCAACTGAGATTCAAATTGCTTTAGAACAAGCCATTAAACAACTGCCTGAAAAACAACGATTTGTATTTATGCTCCGATATTTTGAAGAGATGAATTATGAAAAAATAGCAGAAGTGACCGGCACTTCCGTAGGTGGAGCAAAAGCAAATTTTCATCAAGCGCTGAAAAAAATGGAAGAAATTTTAAAAAAGGATTAAACTATTATTATCATTTAAGGTCAAAATACCGACATGGAAAATACAAACATTCAAAACAATATTGGGGAAGACAAACAACGCGTTGAACAATTATTTTCAAAAGAAGCATTAGACAGTTTTGAAAAGCATCAAACAGCTGTGCCAACTAATTATTTTGAAAATTTCGAGGCAAGGGTGTTAAACAATATTCATGCATCAAAGCAACCAGCACGCATATTTAATATTGCCAAATGGGGTCAATTGGCGATTGCAGCAAGTTTTTTAACAATTATTGTAAGTGCCTACCTTTTTTACCAAACAAATACATACAAGCAACAAAATCATAGTATGGTGAGTTTACAGGAAATTCCTAGCGCTGAAATTGACGCTTATGTAAATTCAAATGAATGGGTTGCTGAAATTGATTGGCAGGAGGAAATTAATATTGAAAGCACACATTTAGAAAGTTTGAATAATCACTTAATAAAAGACAGTAACAACAATCAATAACAGATTAACAATTAAATAAAATTTATGAAAAGGTTTATATTATTATTTGTAGTACTTATTTCATCGCTTGCTACAAATGCACAACAAAATCGTATGCCAAGACCTCCAAGACCACCAATGGATCAAGGGCCAAGAGGTGAAAACAGAGAAAAAATTGAAATGTATAAAATTCAATTTATTACAGAAAAATTAGCGCTAACAAAAGCAGAAGCTGAACAATTTTGGCCAGTATATGAAGCGCATAAAAATGCAATGAAGGAAATCATGGACAAAAAATTAAATGACGAAATTTTAGTTCAAGAAGAAGTTCTTTCTGCCAGAAAAAAATATAAAAATGAATTAAAGCCAGTGCTTAAATCTGACGAAAGAGTGAATGAAGCATTAAAAATTGATCGTGAGTTTTTGCAAAAAATTAGAGGTGAAATGATGCGTCGAAAAGGTTTCCAATCATAATTATAGGTTTTTAAGTTTTAGGCGCCTCCATCACCATGGGGGCGTTTTTATTTGTGGAAAGCGTTTTGTATCTTACAGTATAATAAAATATTTATGAAAAAAATTGTAAGTGTCTTAGGTATTATACTTTTAGCTATTTTCATTTTTGTTTCAATACAAACAATTACCAATAAACCATCCTTTAATAAACAGGAAGTGAGCCTCTTGGCCTTACCTGAAAAAGCAATTGACCACATGAGTGCTGCCATTCAAATTAGCACTGAAACACCTAATGATGATTATCAATTTGATACCGCTACTTTTATGCGCTATCGAACATTTTTAGAAACTACATACCCGTTAATTCATAAAAACTTACCAAGAACAATTATTGATAGTTTCAATTATATATATGAATGGAAGGGCACTGATACTAGCATTTTACCAATGGTATTGATGGCGCATTATGATGTTGTACCCGTTGAAGCATCCGCTATTAAATTATGGCATGCAAAGCCTTATGGAGGTGAAGTAAAAGATAATTACATATGGGGAAGAGGTGTGTTGGATGATAAATCAAGTATGATTAGCATTTTAGAAGCTGCTGAATCACAACTTGCTAAAGGGTTTCAACCTAAACAAACTATTTTATTGTGTTTTGGGGCGGATGAAGAATCAAGTGGTAAAGGAGCAACTGCTGTAGTGAAATATTTTAAATCATTGAATAAAAAATTTGATTTAGTAGTTGATGAGGGTGGTGAAATTTCAACTGAAGACAACAAATCAATCAAGGCACCTATTGCTTCGATAGGCGTGGGTGAAAAAGGTTATGTTACACTAGTTCTTACAGCACAAAAAGCAGGTGGTCACTCCTCCATACCTGCTTCACATACCGCTATTGATATGTTAAGCAATGCCATAAGTAAAGTGAGTGCAAATCCAATGCCTACTAAATTAACGCCTCCCATTGAGGCCTATTTAAAAAGCATTAGTGCCTATAATGTCAATTTTTTTGAAAAAATGGGTTTATCTAATTTATGGTTGTTTAAAAGTTTGGTAATGAATGTAATGGCAGAAAACCCTAATACCAATGCGCTTATTCGTACGACCATTGTTCCTACCGTTTTTAATAGTGGTGTTAGAGATAATGTAATTCCAACTTTTGCGACTGCTTACATTAATAGTAGAATTTTACCAGGTCAATCAAGTAAAGATGTATATGATTACGTTCAACGTACTATAAATGATACTAATATTAAAATTACTTATTACAAAAATTATATGACGGAACCTTCTCCAACTACCGATGTAAATAGCAAATACTATAAGCGAGTTGAAAAAGTGGTTAGAGCCGTTGTAAAGGATGTGGTGGTTGCTCCTATGCTAATGGTGGGCGCCACTGATTCAAGAAATTATAGAGAAATTAGTGATGGTGTAATTAATTTCACACCTATAACAGATGCAAAAGGATATCACGGTATTGATGAGAGAATGCTGATATCAGATTTTCAAAAGTGTTATAATTTTTACACTTTATTAATCAAAGGCGAGTAAGAAACAAGTGCTAAGGCACTTGTTGATATAAAAGAAAAGTAATTGGCACTTAATGATGTAAAATAAAATTTATTTTACTACGGATCCCTTCCATCCAAAATAAGCAACTACAATAAAACATACAAGTGGTACTATATATCCCATTTGGATATTACCTGTTGCATCACTTATTAAACCAAATATTCTTGGCAGGATAGCCCCTCCAACAATGGACATTACGATTAAACTACTTGCCATTTCGGTATCTGCTCCAAGATTTTTGATACCTAAAGAAAAAATGGTTGGGAACATAATTGACATGAAAAAGCAAATTCCAATTAATGCATATATAGCAGTCGTGTCTTTTGCATAAATGGCAACCAAACAAAGTAAGGTACTAAATAACGCATAGGCAGTTAAAAGTTTATTAGGTGCAATAAATTTCATAAGTACAGTTCCTAAAAAACGTCCAATTAAAAACGCCAATCCACCTATACCCAAATAATCAGCTGCTTGTACTTCGGTAATATTGGCTACCTGTGTTGCATAAAGAATAAATAAACTGAATACACTTACCTGTGCCCCTATATAAAAAAATTGTGCAATAACTGCCCAGCTTAAATGTTTATGCCTAAAGGTTTTTAGTAAAGATTGATTTTCGTTATTCACTTGTTTGTTTCTAATATCGGGCAATTGTATAAAATAAAATACAAGGGCAATTGCCAATAAAACAATACCTAAAATAGTATAGGGTGTTTTTACACTATAAGCTTCTGTCGCTAAGGCAACCTTTCGAACACTATCTGACATGACCGCTAATTCCTGATCGGTATATCCCTTTGTTAGTATCACCCTTGCTCCAATGGCAGGTGCTAAAGCAACTGCTAGTCCATTAAATGATTGTGCCAAATTTAAGCGCTGTGTAGCGGATGTAGCTTCTCCTAATGCAGTTGCAAATGGATTAGCTGCCGTCTCTAAAATTGTAAGGCCACAAGCAATTACAAATAAGGCAATTAAAAAATAATTATATGATTGTTGGTTAGCTGCAGGTACAAATAAAAATGCACCTATCGAAAATAATATTAATCCAGTTATAATACCCATTTTATAGCCCCAATTTTTCATGATATACCCTGCAGGTATAGCCATAAAAAAGTATGCGATGAATACAGCAGAATCAACCAAAGTGGCTTGTGTAGTAGTTAAAGTAAAGGAGCGTTTTAAATGAGGGATTAAAATGGGATCTAAATTGTGTGCAAATCCCCATAAAAAAAACAAACATGTTAGTAATATAAACGGAGTCCTATAATTTTTTACCTTTTCCATAACTTAATAATTATTACTAAATATAATAATATTTTAGGTTTAGTTTACATAATCACTACATTTGATGCTTAAACTATTAAAGAATGAAAAAAGTAATTACAATCATTACCACTATTTTTCTATTTACAATTGGCTTTTCATTACAAGTAAATGCAAAAGATACGCCTCGTGAATTTTATTTAATCCAAATATATCATTGCAGTTCAAATCAACAAATAACAGGTATTGATGCCTATTTAAAAAATGTATACTTACCTTATTTACATAAGTCAGGGATTCAAAAAATTGGCGTATTTGCCCCTATTGCAAATGATACAGCAGTTGATAAAAAGTTATTTGTTTGGGTACCTATGCAAAGCTTAACACTATTAGATAAATTAGATCAAGCAGTTGAAAAATTAGATCCGATGGGAAAGAATGCAATTACCGATTTAGAAAATGCAGATAGTAGTTTACCTTATACAAGAGTGGAAAGAATCGTTAGTAAATCATTTAAACTACATACTCAATTTGAAAAAAAATCAAGTCTAATAAAATCTCCTAACCGTATTTACGAATATCGTAGTTACGAAAGTCCAACTGAAAACGCACATTTAAGAAAAGTGCATATGTTTAATGAAGGTGGTGAAATTGATTTATTTAAGCGACTTAATTTCAATGCTGTATTTTATTCCAAAGCAATAGTGGGCAGCCGATTACCCAATTTAATTTACATGACTAGTTTTAATGATATGGCTGACCGTGATGCGCATTGGAAAGCTTTTGGCGCTTCTCCAGAATGGAAAAATATTTCAA
>Ga0114975_10000266_pt1 | contig 39079 bp, 67 predicted proteins | sample S_130626_EF_Meta_FD_87031 | JGI IMG/M metagenome (GOLD analysis project Ga0114975, IMG submission 87031) | Freshwater microbial communities from Lake Simoncouche, Canada to study carbon cycling - S_130626_EF_MetaG | ecosystem: Environmental > Aquatic > Freshwater > Lake | place: Lake...
TAGCGGGTTCTGAGACATTTACCAATAAGACCCTTACCAATCCAACAGTTACTAATTATGTTGAAACACTTCAAGCAGTAGGAACGGTAGGGTCAACAAGCACATTGGCGTTAACAACTGGCACAGTATTGACGGCAACATTAACAGCATCAACACCTTGCACATTTACAATGCCAACAGCTACTGCGGGTAAATCATTTATTCTTAAACTAATTCAAGCATCTAGTGGAATGACCACAGCAACATTTACTAGCGTTAAATGGCCTGGTGGTACTGCCCCAACTATAACTGCTACAGCATCTGCGGTGGATATTCTTAGTTTTGTGTCTGACGGTACAAACTGGTACGGAACATTTGCACAGGCGTTTGCATAATATGTTTGGCGCACCTAATTTCTTTTTTACTGGTAAGAAAGCAGTTTCTTTTTACCGAGTAATTCAACAATTTAACTCTACAAGCAGTTGGACTGCTCCTACTGGGGTTACTAGCGTTGATTACCTATGCGTAGGTGGTGGTGGAGCTGGAAGTGTAAACGGTGGAGGTGGAGGTGCTGGAGGATATTTAGCGGGGTCAGGATTGTCTGTTACTCCAGGTACAACTTATGCAATTACAGTAGGAGGAGGAGGAACAGGACAAACATATAACAATAGATCAAGTACAACAGCAGGATCAAATTCTAAAATTGGTTCTTTGGTCAATGGTTCTACTGGATCAGTTGGTGGCGGTCAAGGCGGTGCTGAAAGTGTAGATTGGGGCAACGGTAATGCAGTTGGCGCATCTGGTGGTTCTGGTGGTGGTAATGGATATACAAATTCAACAACTGTTTCTAGTGGAACATCAGGGCAAGGTAATGCTGGTGGAAAAACTGTAATAAGTAGTGCTGATGCCTTTGGAGGCGGTGGAGGATCAAGTGCTGTTGGTGGTAATGGAACAGTACCATCGACTGGTTTAGGAGGAAATGGAGGTTCTGGTACAGCATCAAGCATAACTGGCAGTAGCGTCACTTATGCGGGTGGTGGTGGAGGGGCCGTTGGCATCGGAACTGCGGGTTCTGGAGGTTCTGGCGGTGGTGGTGCAGGAGCTGTTATAAATCAAACATCAACTGCGGGAACTGCAAATACTGGTGGTGGCTCGGGAGGTTCTTATGGAGGTAGTGGAATTGCTTCTAACGGCGGTTCAGGTGTAGTCATCATTTCTTATTTAGTCCCATCCACAACAACAACATCGGTCTTTACTGGTTCAGGTTCATGGACTGCACCTACAGGCGTGACAAGCGTCAATTACCTTGTTGTAGGTGGTGGTGGTGGTGGTGGTGGAACTTTTACTGGAGGCAGTTATTCTGCGGCTGGAGGTGGAGGTGCTGGTGGATTTTTAACAGGCACAGGTCTTTCTGTAACTGCTGGTACTACTTATGCAATTACTGTTGGTGGAGGAGGTGCTGGAGCAACAACAGAAGGCAATGGTGGTTCAGGTGGTAATTCTAAATTTGGTACTTTAGTCAATGGATCAACAGGTTCAGTTGGTGGAGGCGGTGGTGGTAACTCTGGTACAAGTTCAAATAATGGTTTGTCAGGTGGATCAGGGGGTGGTTCTTCTGGCGGTAGTGCGGGACAAGTAGGAGGTTCTGCAACATCAGGTCAAGGTAATGTTGGTGGTTCAGTTATAAACAATGTTTATGGTGGCGGTGGAGGTGGAGGCGCAAGTGCGGCTGGAGGTGGTGGAACTGGGCAACTAGCTGGTTATGCGGGTGGAAATGGGACTGCAAACAGCTATAGCGGAAGTAGCGTTACCTATGCTGGAGGAGGAGGAGGCGGTGGCTACACTAATTCTAATATAGGTGGTGCTGGAGGTACTGGTGGAGGTGGCACAGGCGCATATCAAACTACAAATGCTACTGCTGGAACTGCAAATTTAGGTGGCGGTGGAGGTGGCAATGGTGGCTCAGCATATACCCCGTTGAATGGCGGTAATGGCGGTTCAGGAATTGTAATCATCACATGGTAAAAATACTCCAACTCTACGGCATTGACACAGCAATGCAACTGCTCAGACCCAATGCCAAATGGCAAATATCCAACCGTGATATTACTGAGTGGGATGACCCTAGACCGTGCCCAACTTGGGAAGAAATAGATGCAACGATGGAAAAGATTAAGGCTTTTGAAGAATCAATCAACACCATTTGGACAGACGAACAAATTAAAGAACTTGGAGGTAGATAATGGCACACTTTGCCCAACTAGATACAAATAACGTGGTGACGCAAGTCATTGTGGTTAGCAATGCAGACACTTCAACTGCTCAAGGCGATGAGAAAGAATCTATTGGTATTGCCTTTTGTGAGCGTTTGCTTGGTGGCACTTGGGTAAAAACAAGTTATAACGGCAACATCAGAAAGAATTATGCGGGTATTGGATATACCTATGACAAAGACCGTGATGCTTTTATACCTCCAAAACCTTATGCTTCATGGGTTTTGAATGAAACTACTTGCAGATGGGATGCGCCAGTAGCTATGCCTAGTGATGCAGGTCAAGGTGACCCACCTAAAATGTACAGATGGGATGAAGATACAATTAACTGGGTAGAAATTATTAACTAAAATTGGAAATGTAATATGTATGGCTTGGATGTAAAGACACAATGGGAAGATATTCTCAAGATTCATTGTATAAAACTAGCAAAAGAACTTCACCCAGAATGGTATCGATGGGCTTTAACCAATAATTACGAAAGAGCAGTATTCCTAAAAGGAGACCCTGTTTTACCTAGAGAAGCTACACGATATATGTGGGCTAATCAAAATCTACTGGGTAAAAAGGTTTTTGAACTAGGATGCTCTTCTGGTTATGGATGTCAATTCCTACCCAACGATGTAGACTATCTTGGACTTGATTACGATCCTGTCATTATTAGTGTTGCCCAAGAACAGAACTGGTTAGAAAAAGCTCAGTTTGTTCAGGGTGACATCAACCAAGTAGCCCTAGACCACTACGACACCATCATTGCCTTTGAGGTCATAGAGCACCTAGATAACGGTTTAGAGATCGTAGAAGAGCTTAAAAATCATTGTGATAGGCTACTAATCACCGTGCCTTGGAATGAGCCTGTAGGTTTCTGGGGACCGCACCACAAGATACACGGACTCAATGAATCTCACTTTAAGGGGTTTCAGTTTAACTACATTGATCAAAACGGACGGGTATCCGATACCGCCACTCCGATCAGCAAAGAAAACCAATGTAACTTGATGATTCTAAGGTGGGACCGTGGATAGTGTGCTTTGCTCCATCGGGACTAGAGGCCGATACGACACCACACTTCCTCTAGCATTGGCAGCAATAGTTAACCAAACAAAGATACCCGATAAGCTCATTATCTTTGATGACAACGATGAGCCTAGAGATGTTCGTGAGGAACTGATCTACAAGAACCTGTTCCAGATGATGGAGTTAAAGAACATTGAATGGGAATGGGTTTTTGCTCATAAAAAGGGAACTCATTGGAACCACCAGACTGCCAACATAATGGGCTACAAATGGGTTTGGAGAATGGACGATGATTGCATCCCAGAACCTCATGTGCTTAGAACCTTGTTAAGTTATGCTATACGCAAGAATGCAGGGGCGGTAGGAGGCTCGATCCTGACTCCTCCATTACCTAAACCATTTAAGGCTACTGGGAAAATAGAAAAGATCAACGAAGAACCCAACATCCAATGGGGACTTATTACCAAAGAACAACAAGTAGAGCACTTGCATTGTAGTTTTGTCTACCGAGCAGGGGAGTATGACTACAACACAGGGCTTTCTAGGGTAGCGCACCGTGAAGAAACTTTGTTTAGCTACGGGCTACATCAGAGAGGATTTAAGCTCTATGTGGTTCCTGATGCTATTACATGGCATTTAAAGAACCCTGATGGCGGTATAAGGAGCGAGACTGATGAATCCTTGTACATCCATGATGAGCAAATCTTTGCTAATTTTATGCAATACAGAGACCATACCATTGTGGTATTAAACTGCGGTTTAGGAGATCACATAGTCTTTTCCAAAATATTGCCAGAAATCAAGAAGCCTTTGATATTTTCTTGTTATCCAGACATTGTGCCTGGTCATGCTATTGCTCATGCAGAGCGGGGGTTTGGTAACTTAGATCAATGGAATATCTATTTGAAAATGTCCCAATGGGAATGGAAGGGTTCTTTAGAGAACGCTTTTAGAAAGTTGTACTTATGATTATTATCAGCCCCTATTCCAAGGCTCTAAGGAATGGCAAAGAAAACCCTAAGAACTACCCTTATTGGGAAGAAGTCCTTAAAGGCATCAAGGAACCTGTAGTCCAGATTGGTATACCTGGTGAAAAGCAATTGTGTGAGGATTTCAGGGTAAATCTTAGTTTTGATGAACTTAGAGCACTTTTAAAGGAATGTCGCACTTGGATTGGGTGCGATTCGTTCTTTCAACATATGGCTTGGAGGGAAGGCAAGAAAGGAATAGTTTTGTTCTCCAGATCAGACCCTTTGATCTTTGGACATCCTGAAAACGTCAATCTTCTCAAAAGTAGGGATTGTTTGACTAAATTTCAATTTATTATCTGGGAAGAGCAAGAATATGTCCCAGATGTCTATGTAGACCCAAATGAGGTAATAAAAGCATTGGAATTATTCTAGAACTTGGTAAAATTAAAACGATGCTCAACTTCCACTATTAAACACCATGAGCGAATATACCCCGTTAAGAACTCCTTTCTCGAACATGAGTTTTACTCCAGATGTTCCTAGCAATGCTTTGGGGCCCAATGAGTACAACTCAGGCTTAAACGTGGAAGCTGACGTTAGAGGGATTAAAAAGGTATTTGGTGAAGTGGATATTATTGTTACCATCCCCAATATTGCCTTATTCATGGACGGTGGATTTTTGCAAAATACTGGAGACCCAAATGCCGTTGTTTGGTCATATCTTGTTGCAACCAGAGATTCATCAAATCATGGTAGATGGTATCAAGTAAAAGCAACTGGCGCAGTTAAAAATATTACCCCAGGCTACGGAGCAAATCCTAGTGCATATATTGATTTATATACAGAAAACATCAACATTACTACTTCTTGGGTAGGAAACGTATTTTTTATAAACGATGGTTTAAGTGCTCCAATGTATTACAGAGCAACTCAAGATGAAATTTATTATTATGATGCTGCGCCTAATAACTATATTTGGAATTACGAAATAGGACTTTCCCCATCTGTAACAAAAGTAGTAGCTAACTTTATGCGAAACTTCTGCTCACCGAATGTGGGCAATATCCTTATTGCGGGTAATTTAACTAAAACATATGCTTCAGGAAGTGTCATCAACTATCCAACTACGGTTAGATGGTCTCAACAATTTGCAAATACGGGTGTTCCTACAGATTGGTCTCCAAAGTTATCTAATGTGGCTAATGAAGTTGAGATTCCCGTTCGTGGTCCCATCATTGACGGATTCTTTTTAGGAGGTAATTTCTATGTATGTTCCTATTGGGATACGGTTGTTTTTTCTCCCATTGCTTATCAGTCTTCTAATGCTCCCATCTTTGGTATACGCTTATTTAATCAAGGTAGAGGGCTTTTCAACAATAATTGTTGGTCAAATACCGATTCCAATGTATATGGTGTTGATGCTAGGGACATTTGGGTGTTTGATGGTTCTAACTTTCAGCCATTGGGCAATCAAAGGGTTAGGGATTATTTCTTTTCCAACATCAATACCGCACTAGATTCTGCGGGGCAACCTTATGCTGACCGTATGTTTATGGTCAACAATACCCAAAAGAACCAGATCGAGATTTACTATCCAGACAAGAACAGTACTTCATGGTGCAATAAAATGCTTTCATGGAGATATGACTTGCAAGTATGGAATGCTCCTAAAGACGTTCAATACGCCTGTGCAGGGTGCGAGGGACCAAGATGGATAGATGCATCAACTGATTACTTTAATCTTGCCTCAAGAGCCGTGGTGTATGCTAAAGGCGGTACTGCTAGTCAAAAGCTTGTAGAGACTTCAATAGGAAACTCTTTTAGTGGAAATACTATTCCTGTGCTTTTTGAGCGTACAAATGTTGCTTTGGTCAGTACTGATGGCCCTGTTTCTTTTTCTTCTAAAGTATATATACACCGATTGATGCCTGAAATATCAGGAACTGGAACCATCAATATCACGGTAGGAGGAGCCAATTCAACTGCTCAAACTGCGGTTTATGGGCAAACTGGAACGGTTTCTATTGTTACAGACAATCCTTGGGTGACTACTCAACAAAATACGTTTAGAACAGTTGCTATCAAAATTGAATCAAATGATGCTACAAATTCTTTTAATTTGACTGCTATGAATTGGCAAGCAACGGTTACTGAGGATGCTTACTAATGCCTTTTGCTTTAAATTCCAACCCTAATCTGAATGAAATTTCTGATGCCATTAATTACCTTTTAAGTAATTTTGGTTCTAATGTTTCTATTGATATAGCAAATGGAATTATTGCGGGTCCTACTGGAAGAATATCTAATCTTTATAAATACATTCAAATTAAGTATGCTACATCGTATGATGGTTCAGTAGGATTTAGTAATGTACCTACAAATGCTATTTATTACGGGATTAGAAATAACAATAGTTCAACTGAATCTACTGAGCCTAATGATTATATTTGGAATAAAACAACTGGATTTGGGACTACCAATTATCTTTATTACACGGTAGCTGGAGGTAGGCAAATTGATTTTTTTGTAAGCCCAACTGCTCCAAGTGCTTATTACGTTATAGACCCTGGGACTGCAATTGACATAGACATTGTCACGACAACAAGCACCCAAAATGTAGCTATCCCTGCTATATACCAATGGACATCTGGAAGTGCCCCTGCAAGACCTTCAACAACCTCAACATATACTTGGGCTACTGCCTCCTTTACAGCTCCTTCTGGATGGACTGCAACCCCTTCTACCAACAGCACAGCAGGGTATGTCCAATGGGCTATCTTTGTGCCAATTACTGCAAATTCTAATACTGCAACTTCAGTCATAGATTGGACTAATGTTGCTTACCCAATTGTGCAATTTAGCGCAAATGGCGCAACAGGCACTACGGGAAGTACTGGGCTTAGTTCTTTAACTGCCTATTTACAACAAAACCAATCAAGTGGCGTTCCTGCTACTCCATCCAATACTACGGGACCTGTAGCCCCAACTGGGTGGACATTGACCGCACCTGGTTCCGTTACAGTTGGCAATGTCATTTGGTATATTTTTGGACAATACAATGGTAGCTCAGGAACCATAAGTGGCATTCCTGCGGGTCAAACCCAATGGGGTGCTCCAGTTGCTGCTTCTGTTTTTCAAGATATTCGATCTGACAACTGGGATGGTGGAATCCCTCCTACTTCAGGGCCTTATTCTCCTTTGGGTACTGCTGGATATTACATTCAGCGAACTACTGGAAATATGTATTTAAATAGCATTTATGGAAGAGGAATTTCTCAATTTGATGGAGCTTCTCCAACAGGGTCAGGAAGTTATGCAGCAGTTGTAGCTAATCTATCTAATACCCAAAGATTTGGGGTTTACGCATTAAGTTCTTCAGGTTCTACTGGTATAGGTGTTTATGGAAACTCAAGCTCTGGAAGTGCAATACAGGGTGATTCTGTAACTGGATATGGACTAACTGCTAATTCTACTGTCGGTACGGCAATTACTGCTGTAGGTGGGGCAAGAGGTATAACTGCTCAAGGTGGAACTTATGGGGTTTACTCTCAAGGCCCAATAGGAACCTCTAGTACTAATCTTGTAAATAATTTATATGCACAAAATACAGTTAATTTGGTTGGACAACTTTCTAATATTCCAATGTATTTTTATCAAGGTCCTACAGTAGGATCAAGTGTTGCCACTTTTGTAGGAACAAATAAACCTGGAACAAATTCTGGTAACAACCAATGGCTTGAATTTTATATTAACGGAGTTTCGTATCAAATTCCCGTTTGGATATCTAATTAAAGGTATATTTATGAGTAGAACAATCACAATTCCATCAACCACAGTTACTGAAGCAATTAATGATATTCAAGAAATTCCTAATATTCTTGTTAGGTTTTTAGTAGGTTTGGTAGATGCAAACGGTAATTTTTTATTAAACCAAACTATGCAATCTTTTACAGTTGAAGGCGATGATTACAAAGAATTAAATGGGCCTCCCCTTTCATGGTGTCCAGACAAACCTACAGGAACGTATAGAAACGATGATTTGTGGCATTATGTTGATTTACAAAGAAATAGCCTTTAATCGTAAACATCGGTAAAATTCACCAAAAGGATTAATATGGGTGCTCCAGTACAAAACCAAGCTCAATCATCAATGGGTATGCAACCTACGTTACCGCAACAACCTACGTTGTCTACAGGCAACCAAGATGGTAATCAGTATCCTATTCAGTCAGGTCAGTCTATGCCTGATATGCCAATGGGTAAGGGTAATGTGACTAATTCAGCAACATCAGGGCAACCCATGATGGGAATGCCTAATAATAATATGCAAAGTGGATTTAATGGAAGCCAATGAACAAGTAGTTTCTGAAAGATTGGAATGGTTTGGAGGCGATAAAGATGCCTTGGAAATGTTTAATATGTTTGTTTTCATTTCCCATATATGGGATGATTTGGTAGACAAAGATAAAGAAACATCAGAAGATTTAATTAATAAAGTATTTTCAATGTGTTTGATATATTTGCCTATGAATGCTTTTTATAGACAAATTCAATATCAAATAATGCCAATGTGGATAACGGTCATTTCTTCTTATGAAACCGCCAATCAATTGGAAAAAGAAAAAGATGAACACGGAATTGAAATATCGCATAGTTTGAGATACGCAGCGGGAAACATTATTGCTTACTCAATCTATCTTTGTGTTGGTCCTGAAAAGGCAAAAGAGTATTTGCCTAAAATGTGGAAAACAATCTTTTTTGAAAGATTTGATGATTATCGTAAGGAACATCTAAATGTTGAAACTAAGCCATCTATTTAAATTTATTGGTCTTGTGCCTAGATTTACTGTTGTTTCTCTTGGTGGAGGAAGTGGGTCAAGCACAACTACACCAACTTTAACTCCAGAACAGAGTGATCTTTTAAAAGCTCAAACAGAAGCTTTTAAGAATACATTTTTGCCTTCATATCAAAAAGCAACTGGTGGAGCACAAAATGTTTATGATATGTCTTCTCCTTATTTAAACAAAGGTGCATTACAAGGATTTAATACTTCGCTTGGTACTGCAAATCAATTAAATCAACCTTCACTTAATGCTATTGGAACATCTGCTGAAACATTAAAAAGCATTATTGATCCTAATTATATAAAGAATCAATTGGCTGCTGCCACGCAACCTATTCAAGAACAAACTAGAGAATTAAGAAATCAACAAACTGCTTCATTTGGTGGTTCTGGTAATTTAGGATCATCAAGAGCTGCTTTAGCAGATGCCAATTTAGCATCTTTAGATAAACAAAGACAATCTCAAGCAGTTGCTAGTGCTATATCTAATATTACTGGACAACAAATTGGTGCTGCGGGAACTTTAGGCACTATGGGATTTCAAGGTATTGGTGCTGCTCTTGGAAATAATCAAGCAGCCCTTCAGTTTTCTAATGCCCCTACAGACTTGTATTCAAAATATGCAAGTATCCTTTATGGCACTCCACAAAGTGCTACTCCTAACTTTACTGGAACTATTGGAAGTAACACTTCTGGTTCTGGTATGAACTTTATGGCTGGGACAGGCAGATGAATGATTATTCTTTTCAATTTAAAAGCCCAAATTCTTTTGGAGATTGGGCGTCCTATGCAGGATTTAATAGAGTAACAGGTACAAGAGATTTTAGCCCTGGCGTTGAGCCACCACTAGAGACAACTGATGCATCAGGTAAACCTATTGAACCACCAAAAAATTTAAGTGAATATTTTGACCGTCAAATTCAACCTGCAAAAAATGCATTTAATCAATTTTCTTCAGCGGGTAGTCAGCTTTCACAAGGTAATGTAATGAATGCTTACAATACCATGCAAAAACCTGTCTCAGCATTTGGTATAAATAATCCACAACCAAACAATGACATTTCATTTGGTCATTTTTTAAATAACTAAGAGGTTTTTATGGCTGAAGTATTAGAAAAACCAATACCAGGCGCAATCCCTGCACCTGTGCAGTTGTCAACTGTAACTCCTGATAATGTTCGTTCGTTGGCTCCAATACCTCCTACGCCTAAGATTTCTGAACAATCTGTAATCAATACGTTGACTACACCTGATACTTCTAATCCATTAGATAAACAAAGTACAGATGCTGTTCAGACCATGAGAAATTGGGTTACAAATCCAAATGCTGAAAACAACCAAAAAGTTAGCGATGTCATTGTTAAGAAAAATGATATAGATAAAACAGCCCATATAAATACCCAAACACAATGGGATGGCGTTTTGATGAGTCTTTTAACAAATGACATAAAAGGAGCATTCAAATACTATAACGGTGGTCCAAAAGAATACGAAGAAGCATATTCTCCTACTCATGGTTATGCAGTTAAAGAATATAACCTAGTAGGTTTTACTGGCCGTTATTTTTCAAAAGATAAAAATGGAGCATTAACTCCTATTGATCCACAATTAATTAATGACATTGAAAAAAAAGGCGGGTATTTCATAAATAGAAGAGATACTACTGCTCTTCAAGATGCACGTTATAAAGGCGCATCTGAATTAGCACAACTTGCTATGACAGGAGCACCTAAGATTGTTTTGCAACAATATCAAACCGCTGCTGATGTAGGTGCTAAAGCTGCTGGTTACGCTAATCTTTTAAAAAATAGAACAGAATTATTTACTAAAAGAGATGCCAATGGAAAATTGACAAATTCTTGGGTAGATGCAATCTCTACACTAAAGCCTGAAGAATTTAAAGATTTGTATCAAGCTAATCAACAATATATTACTTTAAATCAAAATTTATCTAGTGGTTTAAGAGGTGGTAATGCTGCGGGTGTTCAAACAAGTGATACCAATGCCAATAAAATTGGTGGTTCATTTGGAGGAGGATTTGGCCCTAATCAATTAGGTCCTGGTGGTAGTATTGCCCCATCTTTAAATGCAAACATTAGTGGTGGTATATCTAATTCTGCAACAAATGGAATTACGGTAAATCAAACTACAGGAGCAGAAGCAGCTAGTTCAGCGGGTACAACAAATCAAATTCAACAACAATTTAGAAATAAAGTTGAATCAATTATTGGTTCAAAAATAAATACCCCACAAGAATTTCAAGATTTGCAAAGATATTTATCATTAACAAATGAAATTAATTCTGTAGCATCTACCCTTGATTTGGAAAATAAAGCTCCTGGTACTGTTCCTGTAAACAAAATGTATGACCCATTATTGACGGGAAGAAAAAATTTATTGTTGCAAGATGAGCAAGGCAAAAAGAACGCAGCAATTACTGCTTATTGGGAATCATTTTTATATAGAAAAATAAATGAAAATAATGGACGGGTAGGTAGTAGAGATCAATTGGCAGAAGAGTTTGCAAATACCAATACTTTAAAAGGCATCAATCATTTGTATGATTCAAGAATGAATTCAGTTCTATCTGGAAAAGCTCCTACACTTAAAGAAGGTGACATTTCAGCTAATCCATCAACGCACCGCCCTGAAATATATCGCAAGGGTCAATGGGAGCCACTAAATGCAAGATGATCGATTTAATCCATTTGTTATTGAATCTGATGTTGTTTCAGAGCCTTTAAAACAAATTAAAAAAGAAGAAAAGCAAATTGAAAGAGCTGTGATTAAACAGGAATTAACTGCTCCTGTTCCAAGTTCAGCACAAAATAATGGTGCAATTCTGCCACCAGGTTTTAAATCACCTACTCTGCAAACACCTAGTTTACAAACCCCATCTTTACCAACCAATGCAATAACCGCACCTTCTATTGATATCAATGCTTTAAAAAACCAAGCTCAAGAATTAAAAAAAGACATTGGTGCTCCTAAAGCTCAAAGTTCAATTGATACAAACAATTTAACACCTTATATGTTAGGTGGAGGTGCAGCGGCATTAGGACTTGGATTGGGTGCTGCTGGTATTTATCAATTAGGAAAGAAAAAAGGTTTGTCTATATCTGAAAGAGATATTAAAAGAATTGAACCTACTTTTGATTTTGACAAAGCAAACGCTGCTGCGGTTACACAACCTACACCGCATGAGCCACAGTTTGATGTTTCTAAAACAGGCACTACTGGTCCTTTGCCTGATTTTGCTAAATCAACTACAGGTTACCAAGGTGTTACAGGTTTAGAAAATTTAACAAATGGTCCACTTGATAATTCACAAATTGTCAAAACCTTGATGCAAAGTGAAAACAACAAGGCCGATAAAGAAGGAAGACCTCGCCCTTATGCTGATGCACCTGCTTTAGTAAGTACTCCAGAGCAAGAAGCAACAGCAAAAATAGTTACCCAAGAATCTGGCGTTACTTCTACAACTCCACCTGCACAAAGTGAAAATTTAGTAACAACGCATCAGAATTCTTTAAATGACAACGAAAAAAGAATTTTAATGAAAGCAAGACAACTTAATGACATTACAGAATCTGCTACTCCTTTAAAACCTACAGCTAATGAATTTGTAGGACCAATTAAACCTACACCAGAAATTCCTGAAGGAAGAATTCCTAATTACATGGAATTTAAGACTAAAAAAGGTGGGACTAAAGAATTTAAAAATAAACAAGGAAGTGATGTAATTGGCAAAGGTGGATACAACTGGTATCAAGGACAAATGGGTCCAGAGGCAGAAGAAAATTGGTTGCGTACATTTGGTAGAACAAATCAATCTTACAAAGATGTTACTCAAGCCGTAAAAGAAGAAAGATTAAAAGGGCCTACGGTGAATGAGGTTGGAAGAGGTGGTAGTTTTCCTAGAGAAGCAACTGTTCCTAACTTTATTAGAGGCAATGCATCATTGGGAATGTTGGCTAGTACAGGTGGAATTGCTGCTTTATTGGGTCTTGCAGGGTCTGAAAAAGGCCAAGAGGCTATGGCTAAAGCATCTAAAGCAATTAAAGACTTGGGTGTATCGCCTGACATCTTTACCAATAAGGCTGAAGAATTAGGCAATTTGGGTAGTAGTTATGTAACCGCAGGTAATCCTTCTTATCAAAGAGAATTAGTGCAAAAGTTAAAATCTACTAAAAATCCTGAATACAAGAATTTATTGTTACAAGAATTGCAAAAAATGCCTACTAGCGGATCGGCAATTGCACCACCAGGTATGAGGTAATCATGGATGACATTACTCACGAACAAATTTACGCTAGATTATGTGCAGTCGAATTAAAGGTAGACAAGATTGACAACAATACTAAAGCCCTTGTAGATGGCTTTGATGCGGTCCAAGGGGCGTTTAAAGTGCTTGGATGGATATCTGTCATTGCCAAACCTATAATTTGGATAGTGGGCATTCTAGGGGCTATTACCTTTCTTTCGGAATACTTCAAGGGTAAGTAAAATTGATCCCTTTACACTTGTTGCACTTGCTTCTGGGGCTTTTAAGCTTGTCAAGCAATCATGCGAGATGTACAAAGAGGGTAGGCAGTTTGTTGTTGATGCCAAGAAAGAAATTGATGGCGTTATCAAAGACGTTAAATCTGTACAAAAAGATGTCAAAGGAGTTTGGGGTTTCTTAACAAGTCTTTTTAGTGGCAAAAAAGAAGTAATTCAACAAAAATCCGTTGAAAAGCCAGTTAAAAAGGTAAAACAAAAGGCTCCTGAGTTTGATGAGAACCAGATTTATGCAGATGTAGCAGATGCTTTAACCAAGTTTTTCCACGCATACAACGGCCTCAAAGCTTATATGGAAGAACAAGAGGCTTTATCTGCAACGGTAAGCAATGAGGAAGGCCAAGACATTGCAATTAAACTAGTTATTGCCAATTTGCAAATGGAAAAGTTAAATGATGAACTCAGGGAATATATGGTCTACCATGTTCCATCAGAAATGAAAGATTTGTATAGCAGAGTTAACGCAATGATTGGACACATTGCTAACCAACAACAATTAGCCCGTAAGGAGGAGTTGGACAAAAAAAGGATGTTGGCATGGCAACGAAGACAGGTTATCGACAAAATCCAGTTCAGAATTACGGTGGGAATAGCAACAACAATGGTGATCCTGTGGGTGTGGCTAACGATTCTGGCGATGATTCCTTCTACGTCATAGTCATTGTGGTTTTGCTATGTATTATCATGTTTTTTATGCCCGTTTTGATGTGGATGTATATGGACATTAGACAAACTGAAATTAAAGTTCAAAAACTAATTAAAAAATTAGAACCAAAATGAAACGCCTGATATGCTTAATATTTTTGTTGTTAATGGGATGTGAAGACCGCTATAGATATTTTTGTCAAGACCCTAAAAACTTTCCTGCAAAAAGATGCCAACGTCCTGATTGCCTATTTAGCCAAGACTGTCCTGATTATTTAGTAGCACCCATATTGGAGAAACAAGTTGTCCCACAAGTTCCAAATCCAACGCCTACTGACAAGTGAAGAAATAGAAGTCCGTGTATGGGCTACGGTGGTCATCATAGTGACCATCATCTTGGCAGGTATTGTGATGTTCATGCTCTATAGCCTGGCTTTTGTAGTGCAGCCCATCAAGTCTATGGCTCCTATCGACATGGCATTCAGTAAAATGCTCAACGATATTGTCTTGTTAATTGTTGGAGGTATTGGTGGAGTAATGACCAGAAAGGGTGTTCAGGCAGTTGCAGATAAGATTTCTCCACCTCCTACACCACCTACGCCTCAAATAACACCTCCTCCACCTGTTTCCAGTAGTGGAATGCCAGACTTTAATTTCATGGGGTTTGTGAATCCTAAACTGGATGAGGAGTGGAGAGCACCTCCACCACCCACAACGCCCCCAGACTATATAGACCCGAGTAAAGAAGAGATAGCCAACGAAAGAGCAGTAGCTAAATTGGAGGCTCTATGATTCCTAATCCTTGGGTAATTATTGGTGTGATCATTTTTGTGATCAGTACTTTCTTTTATGGTCATCACAAAGGATGGAACCAAAGAGATGCTGAAATGCAAGCAGAAATTGCCATCAAGAATGAAGAGTCTAGGACTAAAGAACAAGAAATGAATGTGAAACTGAATGAACAATCTAGTAAACTTTTGGAGGCCAACAATGGTATCGCTGAAAAACAAACTGCTCTTGATCGTGCTATTCGTTCTGGGAGGGTGCGCCTCCCCACCCCAAGTTGCGTTCAAGCCCCCACAAATACCTCCATTGCCCCCACAAATAGCCCAGAAACAACAAGTAAACCTGACGGATCGACTGACCAAGCTTCTGATGCCGAGCGAGCAACCCTCCAAGCAATTGCAGAAATAGTCGCCCAAGGTGATAGGAATACTGCCCAATTAAACGCCTGTATTGATTCTTACAACCAAGTGAGGGAAACTGTTAATGGTAAACCTTGAACAACTTCAACGCCTGGGTATAGGAGTCGAATGGGTCTCTGCCTTGAACGACACTTTTGCAAAGTTCAATATTGTCTCGGTTAGACAACAGGCTGCTTTTATAGGCCAATGTGCCCATGAGTGCGGTAATTTCCGTACTTTAGAAGAAAACCTTAATTATCGTGCTGCAACACTAATGAAGTTGTGGCCTAAACGCTTTCCAACACTAGAAATAGCCAATTCCTATGAAAAAAATCCTAAAAAAATTGCCAACATGGTCTACAGCAACCGCATGGGCAACAGAGATGAAGCATCGGGTGATGGGTATAGATTTAAAGGACGGGGCTGTATCCAGCTTACTGGTCATTCTAATTACTATCATGCTAGTCAGTCTTGTGGAGTGGATTTTGTAATAAACCCTGATTTAGTAGCTACCCCCCAATATGCTGCAATGACGGGAGGGTGGTTTTGGTCTACCCACAACTGTAATGCTTTGGCAGAAGCTCAGGATTGGATAGGGTTAACCAAGAAAATTAATGGGGGGACTATTGGTCTTGATGATAGAATAAAACGGACAGATCAAGCAGTTGCTGTCCTTTCTTAAATGCAAAGAAGTTCGGGAGAGGGTAATTCCTCTCCCTTTTTTTATGTGTTTTTTTGCTTGAGTTTGGCTTCAACTTCTTCAACAATTGCTTTGGGGTTTTTAAGTTCAACGCAATACTGATACTCCTCATTGTTCAGCCCACGCCATTCTTTCCAACGTGGTTCTTTGGTTATTTTTGGCATTGTCAACATTCTAAGTAGATCGTTCAGAGCAACAATCGTATCGCTTTGAATCTTAATAAAGTTTAGTAAATGGTTTTCTTCAGTCATATTGCCCTCATTATTCCCTGAGCTTTCCCAGAATGTCCTATCTTGGTTCCTACCACTTCAATGAGCTTCTTGGTCTTCAAAGCCTTATAACGGGCGGTTATACTGCCATAGGGTAGCCCTTTAAGCTCACCAAGTACCTCATCAGATATACACCCCTCTGGATGGCTCCTAATGACCTCATAAACAAGTTTTTCAAGGGTCTTGCTATCTACGGCATATGCTGCTTGAACAGAGGTTTCTACGGCCTCTTTGCGGTGCAGAAACTTGGGTAGGGTTCCAAATAAATGTGTAAGCATAATAGTCCTTAGAATTTAATATCATCTGGGATGTCATCTGAAAAGTCAGTTGTTTTTCCACGCCTAGTAGGCTCATTGATAGACCGCTCTGGTTTAGCTAATTTAGCTTGTTCCATAACAATTGCATTAAATTTGTCTGACCCATACATAAACCTAAAGTACTTTCCATCATTGGTTTTTTTAGATGGATAACCAATAAATTCTCCATTAATACCTGTTTTTATATCGCACCCTTTAATGGTAATGAAGGGGTCCATACCCTCTTTTGATGAGACCATTACATTGAATGAAGGATATTGACCGTCTATCCATTGAATTTTAACTTGCATTTTGATTCCTTAATAATGTTTGATGTTCTTTGAGTGCTCTTCTAACTTTTGAATCCAGAAGAGTAAAAAGAAATTGTTTTTCTTCTGGATCAGTTAAACCAAGATATTCTTCATATGCTCCAACAATGTCATCTTTGTTGAAATGATCAATGATTTCCATTGCAACATCTCTGACAATTATTTTTTGCTCTTCAGTTACTATCGCACCATCGGTGGGTTTATGCTTGGGTGCATCTTTAGGCGTGTCTTTGCCTGTGGTCATGTCTAGGGCATCGTGCTCAACAATCTCAAGCGCACTTACCCACAAATACCTCCGAATGTAGGTTTCGACTGCACCCAGATTTTGGACGGGATGACAACCCTTTAATGCTGCCTCAGACATGGGAGAGGTTATAGTAATTTGTTCTTCAGGATTGTCTTCATTGATAATCCTAAGTTCAGCAATTTCTTTTCCATAAGATACGATCCCTATTAAACCGTGGTCTTTAAATATCTTGATTGCAGGGACAATAAAGTCTCCCAATTCAAAGTATGTGTAATTAGCAAATTTATTAATCCCAGTTTTTTTAATCTTTGAGCTGTGGAAGTCTTGTCTAGCAAGATTAAGTTTTTGATATACATTCATGCTGCAACTCCATACATAGTTCTATATTCTTCTTCAATTATATTTGTTTGTGTTGCATCGTCAAACTGCTTGAATGCAATGAAATGATTGTCATCGCAACACCTCACATTGGTAGTCTTGATCGATATACAGTAAGCACAATACAAATCATTCGCTGACTGACTTTTGTATTGACTTACAAAGTCTCCAAACATTGCTTTAACTTTCATAGTAACCTCCAAATTAAAAATACAACTACACAAATTGCAAACACATAACTAGCAACTAACTCGAATGTATCATAGTGATACGTTTTATTGTCTAAGAGTAAATCCTGAATGAACTCTTCATCTTCAGTAAATTGAACGGGCTTGAATTGCTCGATGTACTTAAACTGTTTCAATTTCAATTTCCTTTTGACTATGTCCAATTATTTCTACATAAAGTTTGACCATAGGTCTAACTGCTTCCAATTGCAATCTTCGCATTGTTTCTATGTCATGGACATTGGCATTTACCAAAGCTTTCAATGCTTTTTCAGTTTCAATCAAATCAAATAATTTCATTTTTAGTTCCTTAACCAAATGACGGGGATTCTTGCTACTTTATTGCCAAAATTTATGATGATTTCACAATCTTTATCTAAATCAGACAAATCATTTTCCGTGTCTTGATAAACAATGTCTTCAAAACAAGCCACCAAGGCTTCTAACCAGGTGTTTCCTTCACCAAAGCCAACTGGCATGGATAAAAGTGCATTTGTAGGAAAGTATTTTGCTACAGCTTTAAACATTTTTATCCCCGATCAAATAACATTTGGGAAAGATCACACTCATTGGTCAACTCATCTAAAACACTATCTTCAATCTCAGTACCATCTTCATAGTACCCTGACTCAATATAAGCATCAGAAGTATCTGTCCAATTACCGCCAACGATTACCAAAGATTTAAAATTAACTTCTTTCATATCGACTCCTTGTTAAGATGTATGGACTATACCATAGTCTAATAAACCAATGCAACCATTAACCCTACGGTTTACTATGTTATTTACATTTAATAGATTTATGTGTACTATACACAACATGACTATAACCGAACTCAAACAGCACGCCACCCTGTACCAAGTGGCACGAATCCTAAAAATATCACCTCCTGCTGTTTATAAGTGGGAGAAAAAGGAGCAGATTCCCCCTTTGCGCCTCTATCAACTCAAAGAATTGAGACCTGAATGGTTCTTACCAAAGAAGAATTAATACGCCTAGAACGTGAGGACAAAGAGATGATTAAGCGTTTTAGAGCTATATGGCTGCAAGAATTTGAGGCTCAATATGACCCTTTTACTGCCTGGAAGTGGTGGTCTAGTGATGAGCAGAAGGCTAGACGTAAAGAAGTTTACGATCAATATGAAATGAGTAATAAAAATGGATAAAAGTTGCTTTGAACTGTTCTGGGAAGTGTGGCCTAAAAGCCCACGTAAAGCCTCTAAGTCTATTTGTGAGAAGAAATGGAAGTCTAAGGGGCTAGACAAGGATTGGAAACAGATACATAAACACGTTACCTGGCTGAAAACGACAGATATGTGGCGTAAATCAGACGGTAACTTTATTCCAGCTCCCCTTGTTTATTTAAATCAAGAACGGTGGGATGGAGCCGAGGTTCCTGAGATGGAGATCACGGTGACTGTTGGATACAAAGACCCTGCACTCAAGAAGATCGAAGAGGATAGGAAAGAGGCAATAGAAATGCCTGAAGAAATAAGAAAAAAATTACAGGAATTGAAAAAGAAACTAATCTCGGTATAATACATTCATCGTTGTCGTGGAAAACAACAGATTGAAGGCCATTAAAGTAAGTATCTTGCCCTGTAACAACGGGGTTTCCACCAAGGTACTTAACTCTAGTGGCCTTTTTTTTGTTTCCACACTTCCGTACCCTACACGAAAGAAGAGAGTCTGCATGGACTGCCTAGGAGAAAACACCGCACTCTGTTCACCCCAGAGTAAAAAGCGAGTAGCGTTGATTAAGCGACTACTAAAGCACAAAGGAACTCAGGTGAAACTAGCCTTTGTGTATAAGCGAATTAATCCGTCCAGCGCACTTGGGGCCATTTGTGTCTTAGAAACAATAAATGACCTGGAGAAGGCCGATAAGAATCCCTCTTATCACCCTAGGAGTAACTATGTCTAAAGGAACTAACAATGAATTATGAAGAAGCAAACCAAATCTTAAACAACGTGAAATTTGGAATGGTGCAACCCGTTACCAAAATAACAGAGGCCCTAATTGTTACGGGGGACCTTAATAATCTAACCAATCTTGAGCATAAATTAATTCAAACAGGGTTTTTAGATGACACAAACAGAAACTTTAACCCCCCTTGGATTACTGGACCCTCAGATATTTATTGAGCACTACGCCAAATTGGCTCTCATAGAAGGTTGGGTAGATCATGCCAGGCATCAAGTAATGGAGATGGAAAAGCATCCTACTGGCATCTATAAGGGCATTGGTAAAGCGGTGGCTCAAAGAATCAAGGAATTGAATGTTTCAAATCACATTTAAGGTAGAAGGAACTCCAGTACCCAAAGGTAGACCTCGGTTTGCTCGGATGGGTAAATTTGTTCGTACTTATACAGATGCCAAGACCAAAACAAACGAAGACACTATCAAACAGATTGCATCAATTGCTATGGGGGCATCAAAACCGCTAGAAACGGCTTTAGAAGCGTTTATTTACATCAGCCTAGCAATTCCACCCTCTTATAGTAAAAAGCGCAGGGAAGCTTGTTTAAATGGCTCAGAGAAGCCCATTACCCGTGGAGACATTGATAATTTTTGTAAGCAGATCATGGACTCTTGCAACGGAATTATTTATGTTGACGACCGACAGATAATTGAGTTACATTCAACCAAAGTATATGGAGAGCCATTTATTGAGGTATTGATCAAGGAGGCAGAATGAGTATTTTCTGGACTATTGTTTTGTTGTTCTTTTGGGCGGCAATCATCATTGCGGTGGCAGCATTGGTTTGGCTTGCTTTGGAGAAGTTAAATGCTTGACTTCGACTTGGTAGACAAGATCAAACAAAAGGGTAAGCCTTGGTGGTTTACGGGGGTGCGAAATGAAAACTGGGGGGGTAAAAGAAAAGGGGCGGGTAGACCTAAACAGAAAATAGGCATGGGTGTAATGATTGACCCCAATCCAATACAAGTGAAATTGTTAATTGAATATGGGGATGGTGACCTTAACAAAGGTTTAATGAAACTTATCAATGAGAACTTCTAATGAAAAAAATAATGTGTGAAAGGTTTGCAATTATCAAAAAAGGTGGGCAATTAGTTAAACCTTTTGTCGATGAAATACCTTATTTGTTGTTTCGCAGAAAAATGGATGCAATGACTTGTGTAATATTTGAGAAACCTGGGACTCATAAAGTAGTTAAGGTAAAAGTAACAATTGAGGTATTGGAATGACTAAAGAAAGTAACCAATGATTGATATAAAAGAAAAATTGTTTAATTATTCTGGCGACAAATTAAAACACGTTCGTATTAAATTGGTAAAAGGAATATCCGTTGATCACGACAATGGTTGTGAAGGATGTATATTTTATAACGAAGAAGAACAAATGGACTGTAGTCTTATTGGTAGCCCAATGAGTTGTGTTGTTGATATGCACCACCACTATGTTTGGAAAAATGTATTAAACGAGGAATCAAAATGAATAAAGAATTAATTGAAAAGCAAGCTGAGAATTTCGATTTAACAGACAAAGAAAAAACAGACTTGATCTGCGCCTTAGAAATTATGGAAAAGGTTTCTAAAGCAGAACTTGAATTTGCTGGACTTGTTCTGAAGGAATACAAAATAAAAACTTTTAATGCCATGATGGGCGAAGAACACACAATGAAATATCCTTCTTTAGAAGAAGTTAAAAAGCTTTATGCTTTGGATCAAATATTTGAAATTACTAAACATTGAAAAAAATGACTAAAGAAGAAATCATTCAAATAGCTAAAAAATGTGGATGGGATAACCCTGCTACAAACATGATGCCTTTATATGAATTTGCCAAACTAATTGCACATTATGAACGTGAAGAGTGTGCAAAGATGTGTGATTATGTTTACGAAAATATAGTTACTGATGAGCATATAAAAGATATGGCATTCAAAATTAGAGCAAAAGATCAAAAAATGAAAGCTGAAGATATTGGCCTTTTATTAAAGAAAAAAAGAGAAGATTTAAAATTAAAACAACATCAAGTTGCTTCATTTATAGGTTGTTCCCGTGTATCTGTGTCTCAATGGGAAATTGGAGCAAGTAAACCACCACTAGAACATTTCTTAGCTCTTTTAACTCTTTACGATATGAAAATTGAATAAACAATTCAAGGAAACAAATGACTGATTTTTTAGTCCAAAATGAATTTGGAATGTGGGTAGTGGATGGTTTTGCTTTGTGGCTTTCTACTCATAAATTGGGTGATTTTGACGATCCAAACCCTATCCACAACAATGTGCCAGTTGATTTTTTTGGAGGACACCATGAATAAAAACACGGGGTGGAGAAAAAGAGGGGGGGGTGGTCATGGAAAATGAAATAAACCCCATTAAAGCTATCGAATACATCCAAATAGAGTCTAAAAACTATGCCCAGGCTGTTGCTGAAGCTAATTACTTGGAGAGATACCTAAAAACCAAGAAAGCAGAATTGATGGGTGAAGAAGTAGGTTCATTAGGAGCCAAAGAACAGTTTGCTTATGCTCACAGGGACTATGTAAGCCTGTTAGAAGCCCTTAGAACCGCTGAAAACACCAAAGAGCATCTTAGATATATGCTTGACGCTGCCAAGCTTAAAATAGAAGTATTTAAGGTTCTAGAATACAACAAACGTGTTGAAATTAAGAATGGATTGTAAATGTACAGAAATCCCAAATTACTCAAACTTATGCGAGAATTGCCTTGTCAAATCTGCCAAATTGATGATGGAACCGTTGTTGGGGCACACTCAAACCAACTTCGAGATGGAAAAGGCAGGGGGCTTAAGAGCCACGATTACCGTATCGCTGCCCTTTGCTACAACTGCCATATGTCAATTGACCAAAGCAATAAACTAGATAAACAGGAAAAAATTGATTTGTGGGAGATGGCTCATCGTAGAACCATTGCTTATCTTTTTGAAAACAACCTAATAGAGGTGAAATAATGGATGTAATAGGTGATTTTCTCTTAACTTTACTCCACGGGGTAACCAACACCCATTTATTGCATTGGACAACTAAATCCTATGCCGAGCACAAAGCTTTAGGGGAGTTTTACACAAACCTTCAAGAATTAGCGGACTCGGTAGCCGAGGCCATGATCGGTAAATACGATTTAACTCCTAAATTCCCTGAAGCTTATTACCACCCAGCAGACAATGGAATGGATGAATTGCAGGGATTAAAAGACTATGTAGCTCAAACAAGAACTTTGTTGCCTCAAGATAGCGAGATACAAAACCTTATAGATGAAATAGCGGATCAGATAGACTCTACAATTTTTCAATTGCGGCTTAAATAAAAAAGGGGGGGATATATGAAATCTGGACTTTATGCCAATATTCACAAAAAACAACAAAGAATAAAACAACAGAAGGCCGAAGGTAAGACTGTAGAAAAGATGAGAAAGCCAGGCAGTAAAGGTGCTCCGACTGCTCAAGCCTTTAAAAACTCAGCTAAAACGGCAAAGAAATGAAGAAGCACGACAAACCCATACCGCATAAGACCACGGGAAAAGGTAAGACCTATAACCCGACAAGTAAGGGGGCAGGAATGACCGCCAAGGGACGTGCTGAATACAATAAGAAGAATGGTAGCAACCTTAAAGCTCCTGCACCAAACCCCAAGACCGATAAAGATAAAGGCCGAAAAGCTAGTTTTTGTGCCAGGATGGAAGGCGTGGTAAGAAATGCCAAGGGACCAGCCGAGCGAGCCAAAGCATCTTTACGGAATTGGAAGTGCTGAAATAGGGGCCTTAAATTTTAAGGGGGGGTATAAGCTTATAGGGGGGTATTGCCTTATTAAAACCCAAAAAATACCCTAAAATCAAAAAAATAAAAAAGCAATGTTTGTAAGCACTCACTCACTTAAACTGCAAGTAAGTACTCACTTCGCATAAAATAGGTGAAAACCCGCATAAAAGCGATTAAACCGCTTACAATCGATTAAACCTAAAACCTATATATTGATATCAATAGACCAAAAAAACGGTTTAAAACGGGTTTAAAGGCCTTTAAATAGGTTTCCCATAGTATATAGATATCAGAAAACCATAGGCAAAAAAAGGCCCCAATTAAGGGGCCAAAAAGGGTTAATAAATTAGGGGTTTAAAGTGTTTTATATCGATTTTGATGAATTTATTATCACTACGAAACCTATGACAATATAAAGTGTTTCCGTCAATTTTTAGGACAATTAGTAATTTATCGTCATTGTGTAAATGCCCTACTGTTCCTATTTTAATCACGAAGCCGCTTTAATGAATTCAATAGAATCGATGAAATTTTCAATATAAGATTCTAAACACCCCATATCCTCAAAATATCCTTTTAGACTAGTTCTATCGATTTCCCATAATAGATCTTTTAAAAATTCAATTTGTCCTTTTTGGTCTAATTTGGTCAATTCATATTGCATTATTTCAGCAACATTTTTAACCATTATTGAATTGTCTATATTGTCTACAAAATCCTCTAATGATGTTTTCATATAGGGCTTTCCAAATTAGTTAAAATTTCAGTTATAAGTGTTTCAAGATTATCGGCCTGATATGGCTCTGCGTCCCCGTCCTGCAATAATTCAAGTGTTTTAACTAATGCATCATACATACTGGGCGCTGCAGCCATTAAACGATCATTTGTTATAAATGTTTTCATTTTTATGCTGCCTTTAACATAATTACTTTATGCATTTTTACGCCATGCGCTGGATATGCTATTACTTTAACTTTTTTATCATAACAAGCACGGCAGCCGTTACACGTACCATTGTGATCATATGCTTGGCACAATGTCATTCCCTTTTTATTGTCGCCTGGTGTAGGAATAATCACGGAACCATGCAAACCCTTGATGTATTCACCAGTAACGCTATCACTTGAAAACCGTACAGAGACATTTTTAAGGTTTTGCATTTGATCTAAAACAAGCTTAAATTTTGGGAATTTATGCATACGTGTAGGCAACCAATGTTTAACCCAAGGGGTTTGTATCATTACTTCTAGCATTTTCTCTGCTAACCCTAATGAATACATATCACCAGAATCAAACCACCTAAAATAACGATCATTAGATAAAGCTTGAACCATATCTTCAACCCAATTAATTCGGGTCCAGTCTAATTTGTTAGATTCTCTTGGGGCCTTTACATTGGGAAACCTATAATTTCCACCAGTCGCATAACACCCCTTGCAAGCATCTACTAGTACACCAGGCGACTCTAGAGACCCTGGACAAGTATCCAATGCATTCAAAGACCATGATCTAATCCCGTCAAGCTTAGATGTAACTGATAATTTAATCATTTTTAATTCCCTTTACTTTAATAAAATTGTTTTTAATTGTTGAACCGTTTTTCCCGTCAATTGAGCCAATTGTGCAAGTGTTAAATTCAAATGCCGATCATAATATTTTCTTATTTGATCATCATTCATTTGATCTACTCTATATTCATTAATCATTTGAAACCCTTTAAATAGTTAAACTGAAACAATAAGCAAAGAACACCATTAAACCGATAGTGATCAAGCCACAAATTAATTCTTTAATCATTTGAAACCTCTTGATTGTCTATAACATCGTCATATGAATTAAAAGCTTCTACTAGTGTTTCTAATTCAACAATAGTATGTGGGCCTTCTAACTTTGCTTCTAATAGCGTTAAAGCCTTCTTAATAAGCTTTAATTGATCATTTGTAATGGTGTACATAATTAACCCCTTTTCTCTAAATCAATGAGGCCATCGGCAAAACACCAGGCTAAAAAGATAAAACCTAATACACTCACAATTGAGGTGGTTAGAGTGATATCTTGAACTAACAAGCCAAGCATGGTTAAAACCATACCTAGGATGCACAATGTAAACATTACGGATAAAAATAAATATTGCATTTGGAACCCCTTTAAATTGATTGTTTTAATACACCAAAGTTTTCGCCCTGGTGTTAATAATATAACGTCTATTGTCGCAAAGTAACATAGGGACAAACCCTAAGATATATAAAATAATCTATAAATAATCATTACAATTTTGTAACTGAATAAATCAAACCATAGGCTCATATGGTGAGCTAGTAATAAAACTAGGCATTTAAATACTATTAGTTTTACGTTAACACTTGAATAAATGCTATTTCAAGTCAAATAAGAGGGTTAATAAGATGTTAGTAAATTGTGCATAAGTATTGATAGGATAAAACCCGTAAACATATAAACCTTAGTAAAACAAAATAAACCCTTAAAGCTTAAATAAATGCATAGGGATATATAGCAGCGAACTAATGGCTGGTGCATTGTGCAAACTATTGGAACCCTATTAATTGAATACTATAGATCTCGAAAACATATTGAACCCTTGATATGGATAGGTAAACAGTAGAAGGATAGTAAAGAGAGAATACAAATAGGTGTAGAGTGTTGTGATGTATTTAACCACTATGAAACCTAAATTAAATCAAACCGATCGGACCCCCCTACAGGGTTTTTCCTATCCCGCTGCAAACCACCAGCAAACGAGGGGGGGAGGGGGGGGTACGACTGGATACTGTGGGAAAAAGGGGGGGCCCACTCACCCATTCCCAAATTTTCTACAAAAAGTTATACTCACTCAACGGAGAACTTAATATGGAATGGCAACTTGTTGATCCTATACGGGATGTGGATAGAGTTATTAATACGTTTAGGGAGCAGTATGAGGGGGAGTCTGGTGTTCTTGGGTATGATGAAGGCTTTATTAGAAAGAACATGACGGTGTGTGCTACTGTTCAGATGTTTGATAAGGGTAAGGAGTACTTTGCTTATTTGGAGGGTGTGGATAAGTTATTGGGGTTTTGTTGGTTTGACCGTGGTGGGTATGCTACCTACTCGACAAAAGAGATCAGCCACAGTAAGTTCCACTTTATAGATTTGTCTTTACCTATTAAACAAAGGATTAAGATACTTAATGCTATGATTGACCAACATCTTTTATGGGCTGATACTTGGGGTATTCCTGTTGTGTGTTCTACCAGTATCAGGAAGGACTTTGAAGGGTTTATGAGGGTGCATGAGAGACGTGGGTTTACTGTCAATGGGTCATATGCTTGGATAGATACCAAGGAAGGGGTTAAATGGATACGGTAAAAGAAACAAAGAAAGCCATTGAACTGGCTACGGGTAAGAGAACCCCAAAGGCCAAGTCTGTGGTCAACAATGTGACCGAGTATGGGGCACTCTTTAATAGACTGAATACTGAAAGACAAGAAAAGGGACTGCCACCCTTGAAGACCGCTATGGAAGTTTTGATAGATGCCATGCAATCTGATGAACTGGACATGAAAGACAAGGCTAGAATTGCTGATAAATTAGCACCCTTTGAATCCTCAAGAGCACCTATAATCTCCATAGAGCACGTTCAAAACATCCAGAAAGATGAGGAAGAAGATGCTGAACAAGCTTTGGAAAACTTTCTTGAATCTCTTAAAAAGGTGTAATATGCCACTAATTAACTCGAAGAGCAAAGAAGCTATGAGCAAGAACATTGCTACAGAGCGTGAAGCTGGTAAGGGTGAAAAACAAGCTGTGGCAATTGCCTATGCTATGAAACGTGAATCTGAAAACAAACGCAAACCGAAAGGCAAAAAATGAGTGGATATACTTCTGGTAACAAAGCTCCTACATTGATGGCGCAAGCCCCCAATCGCAAGGGAAACATCGGCAGAATGATGGCATCACACACTACAGGTGTGACTGCTGTAACCCGTCCTCAAGGTAGCTTGAGCCAACCCCCTGGTAACCAAGGTGCTCCTAAGTGTATGAAAGCAACCGCCAATACCAACGTAGGTGTTACCTCTGGTATAGGTCAAAAGGTCATGGTTGCCAAAGCCAAACAGTTGTACGATGGCAATTGTCACAACGATGGCTACATGAACGCTGATCGCACCAACTACTTAAAGTGAGAATACCATGTACGGAAAAATAATTGATGGTGGCAAGCAAATGTCCAAAGGCCTGACCAAAGGCATTAACAACAAACTCGAAGGGTTTGAGGGCGAGAATGAGCGTAGAGCTGTCGTGGCTAATGCGGTACTTGATGCCTACAAGGTCAATACCGTAAGCACTCAACACACCGACAACATTCGCAACAGCGGTAAATTTACCAAAGCTAGTGTACCTAAAAACGTTTAAAAGGAATTGAAATGGCTACTTATGATGTTGAGGCTTTAAAGGCCGACTTACCCACGGCTAAAGAACTGTCGCAGTTTGTTTATGACAAAACTCAAATTGCTCTAGATTTAATTGGTAAGCCAAAAGAAGAACAGTACCTGGTTGCTAAGAATGCTCTTGAAGGAAAGAAGATTCCCCAAGATTATCAGACAGATGAAAATCCTTACATAGACCGCAAGGAACTCATTCCTGTCGATGAGATGAAAAAAATCCCCCCAAGACCTACAGACCTTCCCCCAGAAGATGCCAGAATTCATTTCTTTGGCGCAACCAATATGCCCCACCCATTAGACCCACAGTCTGATAAAAAGGTAATGATCAACTTCTGGAAGTATGAAAATGGCATGATCACCTATCAGATATCAGGCCCTGTAGAACAAGTCGCAATCGGTTCTAGAATCAATAAGTTTGGTCAAACTCAACCTGAAAAGTACGGATGGATAGACCCCCGTACAGAAGAGATTCTTCTTAGAAGACAAGATGGTTCCTACACCGAAAAGGGAAGGGGTATCTATTCATACTGTATCGGAGAAAAGGGTGCAGGGATATGGCCTTTGATCGACAAAGACATCATCACATTTACCGAAAAGAACATCGCCAATCCTTGGGCTTAAATGGACGATTACTCCAAAGTCTTTAGGCACAAACTTCCTGATCAAACAGAAATCTGTGCCAGAAAAAGCCTTGAACTTTTAGAAAAAAATCTTCGAGGTGAACAAACTTTCACCCCTGAAGAAATATTCTATCTAGCAAGCGCAGCAGAGATACTCTTGGATATGTCCGAAAAATATGGCAAAAAGTGAAGCAAGCGACTATGTCCTACCCCTATACAAGAGTAGGGCATTAAAGTATTTGGTTCAAGTCTCTGGTGGCAAAAAAGCCATTAAGCTGATGACCGATGATCAAAAGATGGCAATGAAAACCGCTAGGGACAAGATTGCATACGATATGCAATTTAATCAGCTTAAGTGGTTTAAGCCCTTTGAATACCAAAAGAAGTTCTTTGCCACAGGCTCCACCCATACCCGTAGAGGGATGATCGCTGCCAACCGTTCTGGCAAGACCATTGCATCTACCTTTGAGACCGCCTACCACCTGACAGGCCGATATCCCAAAGGATGGAAGGGCAAAGTCTTTGAGCAACCCATCATTGCCATGTGCTCAGGGGAGTCTTGGGAACAAGTTGCTAAAACGCTACAGTCCAAAATACTGGGGTGTGACGATATCAAACAAGGCTATAAATTGGGGTCAGGTGCTATACCTAAAGAGACTATTGACTTTAAATCCTACCGAGCCGATGGCGCCAATGTCTTGTCGATTGAGATATGGCACGTTACAGGTGGGAAGTCTAAACTTTATTTTTCTAATTACACCCAAGAGACTCGTCATCTTCAAGGGTATGAACTGGACTTGGTGGTCTTGGATGAACAACCCCCAGATGAAACTTTTTCCGAGCTTGTGGTGCGTACCGCCAGTAGGAATGGTCAGGTCATTTGTTCCTTTACCCCCCTTAAAGGTTTGACAGGATTGGTCAGAAAGTTCTGGGATCAGACCGAAGGATATTGCCATGTCAGGGTAACTTGGGATGATGTGCCCTACGTTAATGAATGGGATGAACCTTTCTTCACCAAAGCAGAGCGTGAACAGTTGGCTAGAGACTTTATGCCTTGGGAGCGAGAATGCCGAATTAACGGTATTCCTTTGGTGGGTCAAGGCGTGGTGTTTCCTATATTGGATTGGCCTACTTACAAAGCCACAGATATAGAACTTAGGAACAATGAATCTTTGGAGAGGTTAATTAGTTTTGACTTAGGGATTAAAAATGATCCGACCGTTATCTCATTCTTTTTTCGTGATCCAGTTGAAGAGACAATTTATCTACACAGGCAAATCAAAATCCCTACAGGGGAAACGCCAGATGAGTATGTTCATTACTTGCTTGACAGAGAAACAAGGGGTGTCCCGATTGCGTTACCCCATGATGCAGCAACCGCTGGTAGGTACACGCTTACAGAACAAAGTGTTAGGGAAGTATTTGAAGATAGCTACGGGCTTAACTGCATTTCAGGGGCGATCCTAAACCCTGTCAATGACCAAGGTAAAGTAACCAACCACAAAGCCTACGGAATCAATATAATGCGAATGGGGCTAGAGCGTAGATCATTGATGATCAATGAGTCTTGTAGAGACTTTCTAGACGAATGTCGCAACTATGCCATAGACCAACAAGGCCGTTTCAGCGATCCAGATGACTGTATAGATTCCGCAAGAATAGGTATACTTGCATTAATTCAAGGTCATGGAGAATCCGTTGTCAGTCGGGCTAACAACTTTGAAAAACGTAGGTTTGTGCCCATCGAGGGCAAGGTACAAAGGATATAAGAATGTTAGACAAACAAAACGTGGTGGTAGAAAACCTAGCTAGTCCTACTGGTCAACGTGGGATTGTCGAACAAGTAGCGCACGAAGCCTATGTCAAGATGGTGGATTACTTGAGACTTACACAATCCAAGAATACCTACAACCGATTTACGGATTACCACTACTTACAAATCCCCGTATCCAACTCTACTGAACCTGTTCGTGGAATTGATTACATTGCGCCTATTGTGACCCCAGGCATTGACTATGCAACTGCGGTGATTACCAAGTGTTTGATGCCAGATGGTCAGGTCAACTTTGAATTTGGGCGGTTTAATGAGTTGGATGCTGTTTCTGCCAAACAAGCCACCGACATGGTGAAGTATTTTATCAATGATAGAAATGATGCTTATGCCATTATCAGGGATTGGGCACAAGATTCACTTCTTCATAAAAACGGCATTGTCATGGTCATGCCCATTCGGGAAACGGTCACCATGTACAAGGAAGTTGAAGGCACTAGAGACCAATTAAGGGCTTTTGAAATCCAAGCTGCCGATTCAGGATTAACCACCAAACGCCAAAACATGAAACGTGTAGACGTTAATATCCAAGGTGCAATGGCTGAAATGATGCAACCTTCAGAAGAAGACGGTCCAGAAACCCAAGGCGAAGAACTGAACGATGCTTTAAAAAATAACACTATTTATAAAGCCAAATACAAGTTAACTGGATACTCAACAAACATCAAGATCAAGCACGTTGCCCAACATTACTTTGTATGCAACCCAACCGTTCCTAAGATTGCCGATCAAGACTTTATTGGGTTCTATGACCCAATGACCATCCATGAGGCCAAGGTTCTCTATCCTTACATTGACCTTGAAAAGTTTGCCGATCACGCTGCCTATGGTCCTGCTGGTGCTTACCAAGCGGGTGCTCTAGAGAATGATTTGGCTCTTCATGCCAGAGACTCAACCCCCGTACCTGGTCAAGGTGTCATTGCCTCTCAAGGTGCAGATCGTTATTCCAGAGTGGTCATGCTGACTACGGTTTGGCTCAGAAAAGACATTGACAATGATGGCGAAGAAGAAATTATTGAGTTATGTTATTCAGGTTCTTACATTCTGTATGCCAAGGAAGTGGACTTTATTCCATTGGCTAACATGAACCCCAAGCCCCTTGTTGGTAATTTCTTTGGGTATTCATTGGGTGAGCGTTTAGTGCCCATGCAAGAATATGCCACTTCTATCCGCAGAGCTGAACTGGCTTTTGCGCTTCAATCTTCTACACCAAGAATAGGTGTAAACCCTGAGTTCTTAGATGCTGAAGAAATCCAACGTGGTGTATCTGCCATGTTTATTTTGGATAGAAAGTTTGATCCTAATAAACACGTTTGGGAGCCACAAGCACTCCAAGGAAACCTTGGATATGTCCAATCTTCTATGGCAAGATTTGACGGTGAAAAAATGGCAATGATTGGGATGACCTCACCTGGGGATACGCTCAATCCTGAAGTGATGAAAGACGGAAACTCTGGATTCAAGCTTCAGACCGCTATGGGACCCAACCAGTTAATCCAAGACGAAATGGTCAAGAATTGCGCCATTGGTCTCAAAGACGTTATCTATCTGACATGGAAAACCATGATCCAATACTCTGATGACTATAACATCCAGCAATTGGCTCACGCTTGCTCACAAAACTCTGGTGGATTTTTGGATGCAATGGCAGTTGAGAATTACCAATTTATTGACCGCAAAATGATAAGTTTGGATTTGGCAATGGGCTTTATGTCTGAAGAAAACAGACTGACTCGTCAACAACTCATCACCGCTGCCCAACAACAATTTGGTCAAGCCATGATGCAAGTCCCCCCTCAAATGCCTGAAATGTTTACTAAACTCAGGTTACCTTATGAGGACACTTTAAGGTCATTGGGCATCAAGCACCTTGATGCTTATTTACCAACTTTGGAAGAATGGACCAAGATCAGCCAATTCATGTCTCAGAAACCACCATCTTCACAAGATGAGCAAATCAAATCTAAGACTCAAGTTCAATTGGCTAAAGCACAAGAGACCGTGGCAAATACTCAATTTATCAAGAAGAAGACCGATGACATTGATACCGACAATATGTTTGAATCATTGGCTGCTTCTAGAAACAAGTTAAGTGCGGTGCAAGTAGATTAAGGAGCAAAATGAAAAGTTTATTAGGGAACATAACTGAGTACTTCAATAGGCGAACCAAGCATCGAGATGTCAAAAGTGACCAAGTTGAAAAACAGGTAGTCTTTATAGAAAACGGGGAAATAGCCACCCGTCTTCTTAAAAACTCAGATTTTGCTTTGATGTTCAATCTTTATAGATTTAGCTTGATGGAAAGAATGGAGGATGCAAAGACCGATTTGGATAGAATTCGGGATGCCCACTTTATAAGTGGAGCAAGGGATTTTATTGATTTCATTGAATTGACCGTTTACTTATCGTCTAGTGTGCAAACACAAATCGATAAAAAGAATTAACATTTTTTATAGAATAGGATAAACTAATGGAAAACGTGACCTCACCTGAGACCGTTACCCAACAAACTGGTGACCCAGTTGCCAACATAGCTGAAATGATTGCCGTCAACAGACGAAACAGTCCACAGCCCAATGGAAGCACACCGCCACCAGGTGGACAAGTAGAGGAGTCATCCCCTACCCCACAGGCGCAACCTGAAGATGGAAGCGAACCTGAAGAAAGCGTGAGTGAGACTGAAGAAACAGTAGATGAAGAGAATAGTGTAGAGTCCTCCGAAGGAGATAACGATACAGTCAATTTCTTTGCATTTGCTGAAGAGAATCCTGATTTAAAGTTCAAAATACCCAATAAAAACGTAGAAGGCGGTTTTGTTGAGTTAACTGCAAAGAAGGCGGCTACTCTTCTTGGTCAAACAAGTGCTTTGGATGAAAATTCCCGCAAACTGAAAGCTGATAGAGCCGAGTTTGAAGAATTTGAAGTGAAACGTAGGAATGAAATAGATGGGTTACAAATTGGTTTAGAGTTGACCATAGTTCCTGAGTTACAAGCTGTAGCTGATGAATTAATCACAATTCAAAAATATAACCAAGAATGGAACCGTATTCTACAAAATGCGACTGATCCTGTACGTCAATCTGAAGCTCAAGCAGCAATTGCTCGAAACCAAGAATTGATCCAAGAAAAGTCACAATTTATTCAAACGAATCGTCCTAAAGTTGAACAATTTTTTCAACAACGGAGTCAGCTTGTTTCTCAGCAATTAGAACAAGCAAGACAAAGTTTTACGGATAAAGAATTGTCCAACAAAGCCCACTACACCGAATTACGGGATAAGTTGGCTAGGGATTGGAAAGGTGCAAATCTTGCAATCGTCCCAGGCATTCCAAATATTGATTTGGTGTCTAGTGATGAATACCTGTTAAGTTTGGTCAGGGATGGACTTAAGTTCAGAGAAGGACCAAAGATTAAGAATGCTGGAGGCTCACTCGCTGCTGCGGGCAAGCAAACTGCTAAAGGTAAAACAAGTATGCCTGATCCAACTGAAGACCTTCAGAAACGTGCTGATAAAGGCGATAAGAATGCGGCTAGGGATCTTTTAGCAACCATGCTTGCGTCAAACAAAAGACGTAAGTAACTTTAGGAGTATTTCAGATGGCAACGATTACATCAACATCACTTGGCAATGGTAACGGTACATATAATACCGATATCGTTGTTAAAGACATGGACTTAACAGTCTCCAACTACGTTAAAGACAGAACGCCTTTAACAAATATGGCTATGTCCAAAAAGCGTAAAGTTAATTCAACTTTGCACATTTGGCCTATCGACTACTTCCGTGTACCTGGCTTAAACGCTAGATTGGAAGGAGCTGCCGTAGACTCTACAACTGCATCTTCAAACACCCGTGCTAACTGCGGTAACTACACACAGATTTTTACAACTGTGATTGGTGCTACAGGTACAGCCCGTGCGGTTGAACAAGCTGGTGGTGACCCACAAGCATATCAAGAAGTCAAGCAATTGACTGAGATTATGTTTGACGTAGAACTCCAGATGGTTCGTGCAGACGGTGGTTCAATCAAGTACTCAGGTCAAGCAGGTACACAACCTTCTGGCGTAACTTCTGTTAACCAAGGACGAAGATTTGGTTCTTTGTTTTCGTTTGCAGGAACACGTTCAGGCAATGCTGCTTCTGGTACAGACGTATTGAACCTTGCAACATCTGATGCCAATGACGTAACTAGTGGTGTTAGCACTAACACACCTTTTAACGGTTCTTTGTCTAATGCAGGTTTGGGTTATTTCAGTTTCACCGCAAGTGCTTCTGGCGTAACTCTTCAGCAATTCAGCCCATTCTTGTACAAGCAATTGGTAACAACTGCTGAACAACGCTTTAACGCAAAAATCACCAACATGGTTGTTCCCACTTCAATGAGAACCCATATTTCTGATCAGATGCCTACAAGCCGTTCAATCAACAGGTTCAACCCTGCTGACAAAGGTGACACGATTGGTACATACGAAGGTGACTTCAACTATACCTATCAGATCGATGACAGTTGGATCATGGACCAAACAGGTTCAGACAATACTTCTGCATTGTTCTTAAATCCTGATGTCATCCAATGGGGTTCACTCCGTGAGCTTGGCCCAAATAACGAAGTGTTCTCAAACGCTGATGCTTCTTTGGATCAATACATCATGGAAGGTACATTGATTGTTCGCAATCCTGCGGGTGTAGCGGTTCTCGCTGCGGTTAGCCCAACGGGTACTGCGGTTACTGCTGCTAGAACATCAACGCAAGTTAAGCGTTATTTGACCTAAACGGTTTTCTGAAGGGGGTTCTACGGAGCCTCCTTTGGAAAGGAGTTAAATGCATGGAAAAGTATGAAACAGATGAAGTAAGCGAAGATTATTATTTAAAAGGTAATCTGGAGGCTGGTTTTGATGGGGTTTTCCGTCAAAACGACAAACTGTTCAATGAAGTTAAATCGGGTACATGGTCACAAACATTCAAGACGACTAACCTAGACTATAAAGTTGGGGCAATTGATGGAGAGAGGTATGTTCAATACACTCAACACAATGTAGAAAATATAAAAGAATTTTGTAAAGAAAGAAGAGAGTTTTATGCCAAACATGGCACAGACAATCCATTCTTTGCGGGTACTGCTCATGTAATGGAATTGCCTAAATGCTTTGCCCACGAAATTGAGTCTAGATGGTTTAATAATCGTCCTTGGGAACTGATCAAGAAAGAGAAAAAAGACAAGATTCTTTTTTACGCAATAGTGAACGAATATTACTCAGATTTTGTTTGTCACCCTAGCGGAAAGATACCAATACCTTATAATCCTGCTATACCGACACGTTAAGGAAACTTATGGCTCAATTTATCCAGTCTGCCAATACTCTTGTAAGCCGTGTTGCATCTTGGGTAGGAGCCATAGCCTCATCTACTAGCGTTAATGCCACTTCTTATACTTCTGGTAGTGGGTCTATAGGAACTGCCTCTTCTTTGGTGGGTGTATTGAATGTAGGGGACTTTGTTGGTTACAACATGAGCTTTCCTTTTACCGTGGTTACTGCGGTAGGCGTATCCACCATTACCGTCAATGACCCAGACTTGATCTGGAGTACTGCAACTTTCCCAACTGCTCTTCTAAAACTGCCCACTCAATCTGTCTTGGAGATACAAAACTCTATTCAGATGGCAGAACTCAAGATGAGGACGGTAGAACTCCCCGCATTGCGTTCTGACCCTTATAACGCAACCACTCCAGATTATCTAACCACAAATGCTCAAGGATTGGCTCCTATCCCTGCGGATATGAATTGGCCTATTTTGTTTTTCCAACAAACGCCCAGTTCTGCTGTTGAGCCAGGTTCCAACGCTGCGGGCTTTGGTCCTTGGATCATCTATGACCGTGTAGGGGATAGAGAGATCATTCGCAGAAAGATGATTGACCAGTTGTACGTCAAACCTTTTGGAGTACCAAGGGTAATTCGTGCATCTTTCTCTGAAGTGGGTCCTAACTACGTTTTTACCCCAAACCCTGGCTCTGGCGTTCAGATTCTTGCCTATTACCAAAAGACATTTCCTTTTCTTTTTAGCGCAACTTCAGATGTAACAGATCCTTTGGTTCAGAATAACTCTGTATTGGCAACCTTCCCTGAAGGCTACTTCTACGGTACTTTAGAGTCTTATTACGACAAGAACAAGAATACATCTGAAGCTGAAAAGTGGAGAGCAAGGTTTGATGAGGCTTATGGTCTTATTGAAGATCAGAACTTTAAAGATAAATGGCGTGGTGGAGATCAACATCTCACATCAGAGTTTCAGCCTAGAGACTATCGTTATAGTTTCAGATAAGGATCAATCATGGCAACAGGTGGTTTATACGGTCAGTCAGTTGAAACAGTTGGTCTGTATGGGAATACTGTATCCTTTAGTGGAACCTATTTTGAATGGTTTATCTTTTATGAATCAGCAACTGCCCCTGCGACACCCACGGGTGGCTCATGGAACTTCCTCACCAATGTAGGTGTACCTCCTACAGGATGGGTTCAAAGTCCTCCTGTAAGCCCTACGAACATTGTTTGGGTATCCATAGCGTTTGTTAACTCTAAGACAGGAACTACATTTACTTGGTCAGCCCCAGCTCCTTTTGTTCAATTGGGTGCATCGGGGGCTAGTGGTTATTCTGGTAGATCGGGTTACAGCGGTTATTCAGGCATATCAGGATTTTCTGGCATTTCAGGCTATTCAGGCATAAGTGGATATTCTGGAAGTGGAGTATCAGGATATTCAGGATCGGGTACATCTGGTTACAGCGGATATAGTGGAATAGGAACTTCGGGATACTCTGGTATTTCAGGCTTTAGTGGAATCTCAGGATATAGCGGTATAAGCGGTTATTCTGGTTCAGGTATATCTGGGTATTCGGGTAGTGGTGTTTCGGGCTATAGCGGTTATTCAGGCTATTCTGGAGCTGTTGGTGCGGGTGGTACAAGAGGCTTTTGGGGATCATTTTGGGATACAACAACTCAGACCGCTGCTGCAATCAACACTCCTTATGCCATCACAATAAATAGTGCTGATACTGGAAATACTGGTGTATCTGTCGCATCCAGTAGTCGAGTCACATTTGCAAATACTGGTGTTTACAGTATTACATTCTCCATTCAATTTACCAACCATAGCACGGCACTTGGGAATACAGATGTTTGGTTGCGTAAAAACGGAACAGATATACCAGACACCAACTCTCATTATGATGTTCCTGATAAACAAGGAAGCGCATATAGTTCAGAGATTTTGACGGTTAATTATGTTTTAAGTTTGACTGCGGGTGACTACATTCAAGTTTATTGGTTGACTTCAAATACAAGTGTATATCTTGAAACGGTAGCCGCTGGTGGCTCGTTCCCAAGAACACCATCAATCATTCTTACTGCAACACAAGTCACATATACTCAATCTGGTTATAGTGGCTATAGTGGGTATTCTGGAATATCAGGTTTTTCAGGTATTTCAGGTTATTCTGGATCGGGTGTAAGTGGATATTCAGGTTATTCAGGTATTGGCACTTCTGGTTATTCAGGGTATTCAGGTGTTTCAGGTGTAAGTGGATTTAGTGGATATTCTGGTACGGGTTCTACTGGAACTGGTGGCTCTGCATTTGCATGGTTCATTTCAAGATAAGGGTTCAAAATGTTAGTTTTAGATACAACAACCAAATCGATCACGGTAGCAATGTCAGGTGCTCCTGCCACGACAAATCCTGACTTTGTAACTGCTTACTCTGATGACAATGGAACAACCTTTGTTGAGGGTTCTAGTGATGGTGCATTGAATGGCACTACTCAAGTCACATTGGTGGCTTCACCTGCTGCATCTACTCGCAGATTGATTAAAACAATTTATGTTGAAAACCGAGATACTGCTGCGGTAACAATTACTGTTACTTTAAACAACGCAAGCACTCTTAGAAATATTGCCAAAGTAACTTTGCAAGTTGGTGATACATGGTCAACTGATGGAACTACGGATACAAATGGTAATTTAAAGACGATTCAATCAAGCATTAGTTTAACAACAGGAGTTACGGGTGTTTTGCCCATAGCAAATGGTGGAACAAATGCAAGTACTGCAAGCATTACATCGTTTAACAATATAACTGGTTATACGGCATCTGGTGCAACTGGAACTACTTCTACCAATTTAGTATTTTCAACTTCTCCAACTTTAACAACTCCTACCATTGGAGTCGCAACGGCAACAAGTGTAAACAAGGTTGCTTTAACAGCTCCAGCAACATCAGCAACATTGACTTTGGCTGATGGTTCAACATTGGTAACAAGTGGAGCATATAGCACCACTCTAACAGCAACAGGAACCACAACAGTCACATTGCCCACAACTGGTACTCTGGCCACATTAGCGGGTTCTGAGACATTTACCAATAAGACCCTTACCAATCCAACAGTTACTAATTATGTTGAAACACTTCAAGCAGTAGGAACGGTAGGGTCAACAAGCACATTGGCGTTAACAACTGGCA
>Ga0114975_10000268_pt1 | contig 39042 bp, 28 predicted proteins | sample S_130626_EF_Meta_FD_87031 | JGI IMG/M metagenome (GOLD analysis project Ga0114975, IMG submission 87031) | Freshwater microbial communities from Lake Simoncouche, Canada to study carbon cycling - S_130626_EF_MetaG | ecosystem: Environmental > Aquatic > Freshwater > Lake | place: Lake...
AATTTCAGCTGTAATTTCTTGAGCCAAAGCTGCCATGATTTCTGCTTCAACGTCAACACCATGAATGGCTTGTGCGTCTTGAGCGGCTTCAAATGTCCAACGTGCGCTTAACTTACGTGATTTAGCTTCAACAGTCTCTTTCAAGATCTGAATGTTCATTTTCTTACCGCCAACACCTTCAAGTGAGCTTGTAGCGGCTGCTGTACCAGCGGCTGCACCAGAATACTGTTGAGCAATCTTGAATGGGCTTAGAGCTTCATCATTTGCTGTAACTGCACCACCGATAACATCACCAGATGCACCACCTGTACGCTCAGCCATAGTTTCTGCATAACGAACACGTAAAGTGTGGATCTGTGAAACTGGACCTTGCATTGGTTGAACACCAACTAATTCGTTAGCGATTGTTGTTGGCATAACACGACGGATAACTGGCAAAATAACCTTGTTTAAAACGCTAACGTTACCAGATGCTGTAGCACCTGTTGTTGCTGTTTCTGTCAAGTAACGTCTTGTGTTTTCTAAACACACTTCCATTGTGGTCTTACGTTGACCAGTTAGACCTTCTACCAAGGCTTCCTTAGTAGCTGTCCAATTTTTAGCTTCAAATAGAGCTTGTGACATAATATGTCTCCTAATTTAATCTTTAAATACCAGCGAGTTTACGTAGCTGACGAATAGTTTCATCTGCTTCGGCTGGGGCGGCAACGATCTCAACTTGAGATTTGTTACCTGTAATCACAGTCTTCTGCGATTGTTGTTGTCCTTCAACTAATTGTTTCTTCTCTCGACGAACTTCTTCGTTTAGGACAGATGGCAAGTATTTCTGGAATGCATCTTTTAGCTTAGATGTATCTGTGCTTTCTAATAGCTCTTCCATAATGCCACGCTTGTCTTTAGACAATGGTGAGCATAAATCTTGCATTACGCGAACTCGCTGTGCTTGATCTTCCGCAATGCGCTGACGACGAAGCGACTCGCTAATAACTTGTTCTTTTTGTGTTAGTATTGATTGAGCCTCTGATAGTTGATTTTGAATTTCGATAATTTGTTTGTTTAATTGATTGACGGCTGTACCATCAGCAAACTTACTTGCCATGAATTCTGTAGCAAAAGCTTCCATGATCTTACGACCAAAGTTGTTTTCCTTAGCTTCACGGATGTCAGTTTTCAATTGTGTCATTTCTTTCTTGAAAGACTCAGTTACTAAGGAATTGACCTTTTCGCTTGCTTTCTTAATAAAAGCTGACTTTGTTTCATTAATTGCTTTACGACCTTCAGTAACTAATTTAACGCGAGCGTCAACTAGTTTCTTATGATCTTCATGTAATTCTGTTAGTTCACCTGTTAGTTTGCGTAATGCAAATTCTTCAAGCTGACCAATTGCTACTCTAGATGCAGTACGATCAGAACGTAGTTCGCCAATCTCTTTTGCAAGAGTTTCTGTTACAAGTTTTTGTAACAAAGCGGCATGTTCTTTCAAGTTTGTAGCATACATTGTACGCTGTGCTACTGCTTCTTCACGCAAAGATTTTAATTCTGTTGCGCCTGCAGAAATAGTATCCTGCATTAACTTATCCATAGCTTCGATAAGTTGACCTTTATCGTGTTCGTAACGTGTGGCAAACTCTTCACGGAGCTCGCTCGTTACAGTTTCGCGATTTTCGGCTAAGTGTTTGTCCCAAGCGGCGTTGATATTCTCACGCACCTCTTCGGATAAAACAACTGAACCTAGCATTTCTGTAAATTGACTCATGTTCTTTCCTCAGACTTATTTTAGATTCTGTATGAATCTACGCACTTCGTTTTCCAAGTGCTTTTGTGCGGACCTATCGTAGGTCGCCGCGTTGGCCACATCCATCAGGGCGGCTCGTCTTCGATTCTGCATTACTTGTTCGTAAATTGCTGTAGGATAAGCATCAGGAGCACTGGGCTGTGCAACAACATCAACGGTTACAATGTTAAAGTCAGAGACTTTACCTGATTCGTTTACGTTGCCTTCACCACGGCTACTAACACCTAACTTTACACCACTTTCAAGTAATGTTTTAATAATGTTTCCCATTGGGGTTGGGATAAGTTTTAACTTACCATAACCATTTTCGCCTTCCATCCACATCTTTGTAATCATATGACTTACTCGGTCAATGTTTACTTGCAAGTCATCTGGATGGTCAGCTTCTCCCAATACTGAGAAACCTTGTTCTAATCTAGACTGAATACTCTCTACAGCACGACCAATTTCATTCACAGGGTAAACACGACCATTATGGTTTTGTTTAGCCCCTTGAATAAAAATGCCCGACATGTAAAGATCTTTACCGCCACCAGTAGATTCTTTTGACTCAACAACTAAGTTGGCTTGATCAAATGATAAATGTTCTCGTAGTGGCTGGAAAGTCATGATGATTAACCTCTGCCCTTAGGCAATACGTCTGAGCTGGAACCAGCTTCGCGACCTGGGGTTGTACCTGGCTTGGCTACTTTAGCCAAAGCTGGCTTTGTTGTACCGCCTAGATCTTGTGCAGATGGGGCTTTGGCTGGGCTTGTACCACTTGGTGTACCACTTGGTGTACCTGCGCCAAATGCTACTGCTGGACGAGCACCTACTGGGTTTTTACCAGCAACTGGGCTACGCTTTTCATCTGCTTTGTCGCTGTTGTCTGGCTTTGCACAGGCTGTTAATTCTGCAGATTCTTCAATGCTTTCTGGCATTTCTTCTTCTGGAGGCATTTCTGCGTCTGCATCACCTGTACCGCTAACCATTTCTTCAAATTCTGCTTTTAGTTTAGCCAATGCAGATTCAACATCCATCATTGCATCAGCAACATCAGCAGAGTCAGAGTCAACTGGCATTGCTTCGTCGGCACCCATTTCGGCACCTAAATCAGCTGTAGCTTCATCTTCAGCTGGCATTAAATCTTCGTCGCCTTCTTCAGTTAAATCAGATTCAACTTCATCAATGGCGTCTGTTACGTCATTCAAATCTTCGTCTTCGAAGTTAATGTCATCAGCCATAATATCTTCATAGACTTGACGGCCAATTCCAACATAGTAATCATGTAGCAATGCACTAGCTTTATCTTCTTCTTTATTAAGAAGGTGATCTAGGGCCTGCTCGAGGATCGTTTTGTTCATTTATATTTCTCCTTAGCTAAGGAACGCACGTATAGAAATACGTGCTTTACCAATAACTACTTACAAATGGCGCACTTAAATGGGGTGGAAATGGTAGAAAAAACGTAGTTTTTCTTTACTATCGTATGATGATAAATGTATAAATCCGCCCTTGAAGCGGATTTGGGTTAGACTGCTGGTGGTCTAGCGTACATCTTTTTAACAAATTCTAAACGTTGTTTATTCTCATAATCACGTAAATCTCTTATTTTTCGTAGTCGATTCACGTGCTCAAGTGTAAGACGCTTTCTACGAAGATCTCCATAGAAGGCTACATCTGGATCTATTTCTTCTTCGATTTCATTTTGTTGGTTAATTAAATCATCAAATCTCATAGTATTACTTATCCAAAAATGTCATTAAGCTGGAGGCGGAGTAGTTGAAGGACCTGCGCCTGGTACTGCTGGAGGGGCGGCCCCTTCGGCTCCACCTTCTTCGGGTGCCATTTCTGCGCCAAGGCCTCCAGATAAATCTAAGTCAGACTCGCCTGGACCTTTAAGTCCAGTTGCACTAAATCCTGCACTTTCTTCATCACCGGCTGCTTCAGTACCTGCATTTTCTTCTTTCCATTGACGCTCATTGTCTAAAATTTCATCGTCAGTCAAGCCCAAGAACTTCTGTAACTTAAAGCGGTGTGCCAAGTATGGAATCTCTGCCAGCTGTGTGAATACTGCGGCACGTGCATTGTTAATTTCAATTTCACGATAACCACTGAAGTTTTGTGGCTCCATCATATCCAAATCAAAACTAGAACTATCAATATTAACACCACGGTGCTTCATGAATGTTTTAAATTCTTTATCTAGATACGGTGCTACTAAACCTTGCAAACGTCTGCAATAACGATTAAAACGGAACTCTTGAATAAGTGCTGTACCCATACGCCCATCAGTGAACTGTACTGCTGTATCATCTGGTCCAGTTGGCAAGTAACTACTTGGAATACGTAAACCACGTAGCAACTTGTTGGTAAAGAACTTTAAGTCGTCAATTTCACCTAGTCCTGTACCGCCTGGAAGTACTTCAACTTTGCTGCCACGACCGTCTGCTGTTTGTGCGAAAAAGAAGTCTTCCATGATACTCAATGGATTATAACTTGCATCCAGTGCTGTGCTACCGCCTGCTCTAGTTGGTATACGTCTTTGGTGAATTTCATTTTTAACACGCTCAACAAATGCCATGGCCTGGTGTGCTGGCAAATTACCTGTGTCAATATAAAATACCCTACGTTCTGGCGCTCGTTGTACACGATATATTAAAATAGCATCTTCTAGCAGTTCTTTTTGTTTGTAAATCTTGAATACACTATCTAAGATACTGCCACCAAACGGCCAGCTGGCATCTAAGCCTTCGTTTAAGGTCAAGTGTAGCACATGCTCACCATCAATTGCAACTTCACCACCTTGAGCACCTGGCTTGGCATATCCACTTGGTGCGCTGTATGGTCCTGCGGCATTTGTAGTTGCAGAAGAAGCCAACGTTTGTACATTATCAATTGGCTTGGTTGCAACTTTGTTTGCCAAATTTGGATGTATGTTACTGATAACATACTGTTCAACTGCACGGCCTTCAGCTTCGTTGATAACTGCACGTTTTACGTCAGTTGGGTTGACCCAATACAATTCAAATGTTTCTGGATCACGCAAGAAGAAATGATCTCCATACTTGATAGAATTACGGAACGTGCGGAATATACGCTGATCCATTTTGTTAATGGCACACCACTTTTTAAGAGACTCGGCAACAATTTTGCTTTCGCTTTCTGTTGGATCTTCTTTCCACATTACACGGAATGGTAAGTTTGTATCTATATCTGTTTGAGTACAAAATTCAGCAATGGTGTCAAGTGCGGCATTGATCTCGCTATCTTGATCCATTTGATCGTACTGAACATATCGTTCAACTCGGTTGGGTTGACCGGTATAGACTTCTTGTAGCCAAGAAGCAAATTTTGCTGATGATCCTGATGATGCTCCGCGGCCATTGCCTTTGAGTTCAGTTTCTGGGTCCCAGATTTTAAAGTGTTTACGCCATGATGCCATATGTTTACTTACCTTGTTTTTTTAAGCCAGTCTAACCGGAGGGGAATAAGAATCCGTTTTTGTATTACTTCTAATTGCCGATAAGTCACTTTGCATGGTTGATAGGTAGCCCATTAACTGTGAAATTGCTTCTGGTGATAACGATGATCCTGATTTACCATCAACTATGCTTTCTCCAGGACTCAATGAACTAGCAATGTCTGTTGAAATACCAGGAGAAGTAATACTTGACATTGCTGGTAATTTTCCACTAAGGTCTACTATGGTTCCAAGTGATGCACCGATTGATGACAAGTACTCTGCTGTTAATTTAACTTCATCAGATGATCCAGCGGCTGCAAATTCCAACAACTTATCTTTTAATTTTCCAAGTGCATCAGTATCAAACGATGCTACGTTGGTGGCAATTGCTGTTATACCATCGCCAAATGCTTTAATGCCTGCACCCAGTATGCTTATTTTATCTGCATATGGTACAAAATCTTTAATTCTATCTAGCGGACTCTTAGCACCAAATAAACTCATAATGCCTGATACAACACTACCAGCGGTGCCAGCAACCATACCAGCGGTGAATACAATCATGCCTGCACCAACTGCTGCCAATCCGGCACCAACTGCAATTAAGTTAGCACCATCAATACTACCAATGGTTACTAGTGCTTCTGAGAACATTTGTGAGGCCTTGGCTGCAACCATTGCGCCTGCACCAAATACCACAAGTGACGCACCTAACAATGCAATGGCCAATGCTCCTGCGGAAATGATAGGCAAGAATCCACCCATTACACCTGCGGCAACAGCAAATACACCTAGTGCAACTGCGCCTTTGGCAATACCACCCCAATCTAAATCATTGAACGTTTGGAAACCTTTTCCAGCTATCCACATTGCGGCACCAAGTGCGGCAATAGCCACAGATCCTAATAAAATAGGTGCAGACATTCCACCTAGCATAGATGCCGCAACACCTAATACTCCTAGTGCAACTGCCCCTTTAATTAAACTTCCCCAATCAACTTCATTGAATGACTGAAAGCCTTTACCAGCTACCCACATAGAAGCACCCAATACACCAATTGCCGCAGAACCTATCAATATGCTAGCAGACATTTTTCCTAATAATGAGGCTGCCACTGCTAGTGTTCCTAACGCCAAGGTTCCTTTGACTAAACTTCCCCAGTCTACTTTATTAAATGTTTGGAAGCCTTCACCAGCTACCCACATAGAAGCACCCAATACACCAATTGCCGCGGCACCCATTAATATACTTGTTGTCATGCCACCTAGTAGCGAAGCCGCTACACCTAGTACACCTAATGCAAGTGCCCCTTTGACTAAACTGCCCCAATCAACTGCATTGAAACTTGCAAATCCTTTACCAGCTACCCACATTGTGGCACCTAATATACCAATAACAACTGCACCTTTTAATATTGAAGTAGAACCCTTGTCTAACAATTTTGCCATGGCTACCAGGCCGCCAATTGCAAGAGCTCCTTTGACTAAACTATCCCATTCAACTTCATTGAATATTTTGAATCCGACTGCTGATACTAATAGTGATGCCCCTAAGATTGCAATAACACCTGCACCTTTTAATATTGAATTAGAGCCTTTGTCTAATAATTTTGCAATTCCTATCAATCCGCCCAAGGCAACTGTGCCATTGAGCATGCCTTCCCATGTAACTTCACCAAATGTTTTAAATCCATGTGCGGCCAGGGCTAGTGCGCCACCCAGTATTGCCAGTGTTCCTGCACCTTTGATAGTTTTGTTGTCTCCTAGCTTGCCAAGAAAGTCACCAAAAGCACTCATGCCACTACTGGCGGCGCCACCTAGCTTGCTGAACATTCCGCCGGCCTTTTCGCCAACACTTCCCATCAGTCCACCTGCTTTACCAGCAATACCACCTGCACCTTGAGTCATTGCAGTGGCACCTGTTTTCCACCCTGCAAGTGAACCGGCTGCTGGACCGCCAGCTTTGCCACCAAACATGCCACCAAGTTTGCCCAGCATACCTGTTCCGCCACCGGCCAGCGCACCTAATCCACCAGCTAATACAACAGCACCCAAGGCGCCTGTTAATCCTATAATGGCAGCTGTCAATCCAACTAGGTATCCGCGTAGGCTTTCTAATGCGGCTGTCAATGAATTCATTGACTGAATGTTATCTGTTTCGGACTTTCCATCATTTTCGTCAGCGGCTTTCTTATCTGGTACAATTTTTCCAGTAGCAATATCACGTTCTCTTAAGAACGCCTTTGCTTCAACACCTGACTGTGCGTACTTGTCATTGAAGCCTTGCTGTCCTTTTCTTGACTCATACATCAAGTCAATTTCGCCACGTAGTCCATCAATATTATTATTAAACTTTTTTGTATCAAGACCGTCTTTACTAACAGCACCTTGCCCAGCCTGAAACAATAGTTGAAGCAATTGAGTTGCTTCAGGATTATCACGAATATTATATTGCGCCTTGGCCATATCGCCTTCGGCAATTGCCGACGCAACGTTTGCTAATTTTGCAGGATCAGTTCCTAAAGAAGGGAATTTTTTAAGTACAGCATATAACTGATCTGCACCTTTGTTGCCTTCTAAACCTGCCACAGTACCTGCTTGTGTTTTTCTAAATTCTGCCATGGCCGCAAGAACTGTTTTGGCACTCATGCCAAATGCATCGCTTAAATTACGTGCAGATGTAACAGACTCTGCCATGGCCTTTACAAACTTTTGTTTGGCATCATCTTCGTTCTTGGCATTCAACATTGTTGAAGCTAGAATTGATCCTTCTAAGTTGGCTTGATCTTCTGTACTCAGACCCATTGCCGCTGTGGCACGTGCGGCTTTATCAACACTCTTGACTAGGTCTGTGCCAAGAGATTTTTTCATTGCAGAATTCAAGTAACTGCTACCATAGCGCAATGAACGTGATAAGTTACTTAAATTGTCAACTGCATCTTGAGAAGTACCGCCTAGTGCTTTAAAGTTGCCGTTACTTTGTTCAATTACTTTGATAAAGCTATCACCAAGACCACTTAGTAATTTTGCTTGACGGACTGATCCTACTTTAAATGCACTAAGGTCGGCAAAGTTACCCATGTCTTTTGCTGAATCGGCAAAGTTTTGCATGGCACCAATGGCAAAACCAACACCAGTTGCTATACCACCGAATGTGCGGCCAACTACTCCGTAACTTCTAGATAGCGTATTACCAAGACTACCAAGGGAGTCGGCAAAATTAGTTTTTTCTCTGAACAGCGACTGACCAAAAGTTTGAAACCCATCCTTGGCTCGCTTCATGCTCCATTCTAATTTTTCTTGTTCTGCTGTTGCGGCTCTTTGTGCTTTGGTAAGGTCTTTAGTAGAATCAAGTTGTTCCTCAGTTGCTTTGTTGCTTTTCTTTTGAGTATCAACACCATCTTGATACATTTTATCTAATGCATCAAATGATTTGGCTGCGGCCTTTTCTTGTGGTGTTTTTGGAGTGGCGCCTGGAACCTGAGAAGATTTGTTGCCGCGACCAAGATTACCTGACATTTCATTAATTTTGTCAGTTAATCGCTCTAGCGCAGTAATCAGTTCACGTTCTGAATCCATTATAATTCCGGTTCATTAGGCGTTAAAGTAGCACATAAATACGATTATGACATAGGCCTATGAACCTATTTATCGTTAAGGATTAACTACATGGATAACTCGAACCCACTTAAAAAGCCAATTATTGCTGGCACGCCAAACCCCTTGGCGCAATATTACCGTAGACCTGGCACATATTTGGGTTTACCATCAAAAGGCAAATTCTATACTGTACCACCAAAATTTTCAGACACAAATGAATTGGCTGTTTACCCAATGACAGCCAAGGATGAACTTGCACTAAAGAATCCTGACGCACTGCTAAACGGTGAAGCACTCAAGCAAGTTATTGCATCAGTATGCCCAGATATCTCAAATGTAAATGAAATCCCTGCTCCAGACATTGATGCAATTTTAGTTGCCATGCGAATGACCAGTTATGGTGATGATATGAATCTAACTGTTAGTCATAATTGTTTTGAAAGCGAAGGCAAAGGTCAGCATGTCACTGTTGGACTAGGTGGAGTACTAGCAACATTAAAAGAGATTCCAGATGATGTAGGTAAAGTTACATTGGCATCGGGTGTACAAGTAGTTTTAAAACCATACACACTTGAAGCTCAGAGTAAATTACTACGCACACAGTTTGCAACCATGCGCCAGCTTCAATCTGCAGAAGCAAATGAAAAGATCACAATTGAACAAAAAGCTGACATTGCCAACAGTGGATATGATCAACTGGTAGTACTAAGTCAAGAAGTTCTTGCTCAAAGTATCATCAGTGTAACATTACCAGATGGCACTGAAGTAACAAATGCCGCACACATTTATGAGTGGGTTAAAAACTTAGATCGTGCATCAAACAGTAGACTAGATGAAGAACTAAAACGCTTTGGCGAATTTGGTATCACTAGAACACTGAAAGTAAAATGTGAGCACTGTGGTGAGGACTTCAACTCAGACATGCTGTTTGACCCAACAAGTTTTTTCGCCAACGGCTCTTGATACTTGGAGTCGATAAGGGCAAGATTAGACGCTTTATCGACAGCATTGAATCAGATTCAAGAGCCTTAATCAAAGAAGTATCAACGTTGAGTATATGGTCAACATTAAGTTCCGAAGAAATATGGAACATGACGTACCTCGAACGAGTTGTGCTTAGTGAAGTAATCAAAGAGCATACAGAAACCATGTATGGCAAAAAAGGTTTAGCTCGTAGATAATCATTTATCATCTAGGTAGAGCGAATACTTCGCTCTTGAATTTCGCATCGCTTACGCTCTTGCTCATTCAGTTTATCTTAGACTACAATTTTTTTAGTTAACACAATAAAGTAAAGTAGAAACAAGTGAAGTACATAATGATTACTTGTCTTAGATTTTCTAGTCACACTTAGCCGTTTTACCAGCTAAGAAAAACATTTTGTCTTGTCTCAGACCCCTATGCCACATTGGTTTAAGCAACTGTTTCCAGTAAAGGCGGTTACGCTGTACCTTTTTATGCTTGTCTTGTAATAACGCAAACTACACTTGCAAACCAATCTGCTTGTGTAATTTTGTAGGTTGTAATAGTTCACCAGAGCCTACTCATTTTAGCTTTCCTATACTAATCCCAGTTCTTTTCAAGCAATTGAACTTCGTCCTGTTAAGGATAGTGGGCGTTAGTCTCTGCTACTGCACAGAATTTCCTTCCCCAGCGCAACCCTAGTGCCTGGTTTTATGGGTGTCAATGTATATCGGCGACACAAGCCTATCAGTAGTGATCTATTGTATGAGTGAGTTTGCTAACAGAGTGTGCAAAAATGCGGTGAGTGTTCTACATTGCGTAGTATATTAGCCAGGATGAGAAAGTATTAGTTAATTAGTTATCAGTAAAATACTTGAGTTAAAACCCAATTATAGTTTGTTTATTATGTGTGAGCCATGTACACGAACCTGTATGTGTCCGTTGTAATAATCCATTGTTTCAAGCACTTTTCTATCAAATTGTTCTTTAGCTTCCAGGTAAGAACAAGCAGATTTGGATCGGCAGTAGTGTAAAATTTCTCTAGAGAAGTTATCTTCACCAAATAGTTCTACATCTTTGCTTAACTCGGGACTGGAACCAAAATAGGTCAACCAGTCGCTATCAATCTTACTGCGAATCCGTTTCTTTTTCTTAACACCGTTCTTTTGTTTGACAACTTTATAGGTGGTCTTAGAGAACTTTGCTAATTTCTTACCAACATACTTCCGATTGTTGGTTGTGTTTGTAATCAAATAAACAAAACCAACACAATCTTCAGGCAATTCACTGACAATGGTACCTTGATAGTACCATGTCATGTTACTTGGGAGCGGCCAAAGCTTCTTTTTCAGCTGTAATTTCTTTACGGCGTTCTTTGATGGCCTTGCTCATCTCTTGTAATGCCTTACGAGCACGAGCTGCCGCGGCTTTAACACCTTTGCCGGTAAACTTTTCGTTCTCTGCTTTATAATTTTCAAACTGCTCTAGTAATGCTTCATGATTTGACATAATGTCTCCTTAGTTAATTTCATTTATCTGTGTATCTGTATCAAGCATGGTAAACCCATTCTCTTTTACAACCATGAGCACATGATTGACTCGACTTGCTAACTCATCTCTATGTGAGATTAAGAAAATATTTCGATTCATCTCTCGCCCCATGGATTTTAATACTGCCATTGAATGCTCAATGCCAACACTATCCATTCCAGAGTCAACTAACTCGTCAATAAACATCAAGTTCATTGGCTCTGTAAAACTTTCATAAACGTCCCGGAAACTCCAGCTTAGTGCTAGAATTAATCGATTGCGTTCTCCCCTACTCAAATTATCAAAATCAAAACTTTGACCAAGTTGGCTAATATCAACTTCTAAATCACTCTTAAAAGTAACTTGGTGTGGCAATTGTAACTTATCTAAGTAATAACCTAGTCTGTGATTCAAATATGCCAAATTCTGTTCAATAATTCGTTTTCGAACAAATGAGTCTTTGCTGGTCAACAACTTTAGCAAGAACTCTTGATGCTCTAGTAATTTACTTACTCTGTTGATCTCATCCCAGCTAACCTCTGCTAAAGCTGTGTGCTTCATTGCTTCGATCTGCTCTTGATAAGGATCTTCTTCTTGATTCTTTAGTTCAAGTTGCCGGCGGATGTTTTCTAAATTGTTCTTATGAGCGGCTGCATCCTCAACATTCATATATTTGGTTTTAGGACGATCTCCTAAATTGCTAATTGTACGAACAGCCATGTCTGCTTGAGCCAAATATCCATGCTCTTCTTGTAACGTACTAATAGTCAATGTTACAGCTTCTTGTGCGCCAGCACTCATTTTATCATGTTGTGTATCATGTACATCTTGTCCACAACTTGGGCAACGATGTTCTAAGATTTCAGCCAGGCTCTTTTGTGCAACCACTAATGCTTCTTGAAGCTTCTTGACATTTGACTGCCTTGTTGCTAGTTCTTTATTGGCTAACTTTAGGCGACTTTCGTTTTCTTTGTAGGTTACCAAAGCACGATGTGCTTCTAATTCTGCTTCAATGTCAGTGCCTTCAAGTTCAACTATTGCTGACTCAAAAGCAGACACATCATCAGATTTCTTTTTAGCCCATGTACGGCTTCTACGCTCAAGATCATCAATGCTGGTTTGAACACGGGTATTACTTTCTTGTAAGGCCTTGATTCTAAATTCTTCGTCTTTGATTTGTTCTTTGCTGAGTTTAATTTGTTCTCGAAGTAACTCGGCTTTTTCACTTAACTGTGTGATACCCAAGAGTTCCTCAATGATATCACGTTATCACCACTCTTTAAACTTAAGAATGGTTGCGTATATGTATTAAGTGCAACCAAGTGCTTGAACATTTCAGCACTCATGCCAACTACACGTTCAATTGCTTCCTGAGTAACACGATTCTCACCAGCACCTTCGTCTGTACCTGCTTCGCTTACTTCATGATCATCAACAATGAATCGCAGTAGGTTTGGTTTGCGTCCACGTTCAATTCTATACTTGGCGCCATTCTTTTCAAACTCAACTGTGACCAACATGCCTTTGGTATTTGTTTTGTTAATCAAATTCTCTTTGCGGATATTAGTAAGTGCATTACCGTAGATGGCATAGCTGAGTGCATTGACCATGGTAGTTTTACCTACACCATTTCTAGCACCATCGCCACCTAGATCTAAATTGTTACCAAGCACAAGAGTCATGCCGTACTGATCCATGCGGAGACCCTGGGTAACATTACCCACACTCATAAAGTTTTTAATTGTTAGATTTTTAAACTTGATCAAACTGTCAGTCCTTGATAAATGTGTGTTAGTATGTTTTTGTCAATGACGTCAGAGTCAATTGCTTGGATCTGATTTAATACAATAGCATCAACTGATTCAAATTGTATCTCACCACCTGTCCACTCTGTTGCGTGTTCTTCTTTCTTACCAGGGATAAGACTCAGCTCACGCATGTTATATGCGTCTACCCATTGTTCTTTGATGTATGTTGCTTCTTCATAGCTAATGTCCACATCAATCGTGACACGAGCAAATGTTTGTGCGTCAAATAATTCTGCATGGCGATCAATAGCCTGTGTTAAGGTAAGTGTTTTAAACTTGGGAGCACCTGGCCATGTTTTGAACTCTGGCTCACCACCGTACTCCAAGAACATACAGCCACGTTCATCATCCCATGCGTCTGCATAGTTGTGCGGAAAGCAATTGCCCATGTAAACCACATTACCTCTGCGTTGACGTTTATGAAAGTGTCCTGAAAATACTAATTCTTGATTGGGAAAGTGTCCCGAGTTAAGCCCACCATGATCTGGCATTTCTACCATGGCATTCATTTTAAAGTGAGGAAGTTCAAAGTGTCCAAACACATAGCGGCTTTTTAGCTTGGCCATATTGGTCCATTCGTCACCTACCAGCCAAGGTACAATAGTCATGTCACCTACTGTTAGATGTTCGTCAACTAGAAAAACATTGTCCAAGTGCTTGGCAAATGGTAAGGAATTGATTTCTCGCTTTTCGCGATAAGCAAGATCATGATTGCCCATAATAATGTATACCTTTTCAAAGTTCTCTGAAAGGTACTTGACATTAGATGTAGTGTAATTTAATGTGCTTACGTTTACAGTGGATCTATTGTTGTGCCAGTCGCCGAGGAAGATGCAGGTTTCAGCACCTTCTCTCTTGGCCTCTTCAACCATCCAGTGGATAAATTTCTCACAGTCATCATTGTGTGCCCTGCTGTTGTTGCGGAGGCCAAAATGGATATCAGTGAAACACGCTACTTTATTAAAAGGTTTAGTCATCAGCTATTATAACATTTCTGTCAGCTTATGTCTACATCTTTCGATTTCATCCTTAAGAAATAATTTCTTCTTTTTAAGATCATGAGCCTTTACTGTATCGTTACCATGTTGCTGTTCAAGTAGAATCAAATCACGTTCAAGTTTTGAATGGCTAGCTTCCAAATGACTAATGTGATGTTTTAGACTATCAGTGTGCATATATTACTCCTTGTTTAAGAATTGTGCTAGCTCAGGTCCTTTCCAACCCAGTGGCTTAAGAACCTTGCCATCTTCACGTTTACGAACCTTACCTGATTCGCCGTCAATCTTGGCAAAGTTTGTACTCATTACTTCTTTCCAAGCACCTTCTGCATCTGCACCTAGACTATGGATTGCTCCAATGGTAACAACCAAAATGTCAATGAGTGCATCCAAGGTTTCAACCCGATCGTTGTTGTTTACTGCTTCTTTAAGTTCTGTAACTTCTTCGTCAATTAGAGAACCATATAAAGCAAATTGTTTAAAATTAAAATTGTCTACGGTTTGATCACAGGCCCGCATAAATTTTTCTTGGTCACGAAATGGATTAGTCATACTTCCTCCTTGTCTTCTAATACAATCTCAGTTAATTCAATATCTGCATCAGGATCAATCTCAAGATCCTTTGCGGCATCTGCCAATGCTATTGCATCGTTCAATGCACCTTGTCTTTCAATCTCAGCATGATGTGCGGCAGAACTTTCCATCTGACGAGTCCATGAAGGCATCTGTCCTGTTTCTTGTAGCATGTCGTCACGGATATCACGCTGTCGTTTTTCTACGTTAAGAACACGAGTAAAACTATTTGTCACTGCGGCAGTGTAGTAAGCAAATGGGTTTTGACTTTTGCCTTCGTCAAACTGTAGTGCAATTTGTGTAAGCTGAATAAGAGCCTGTCCACGCATTTCATCAACATAGCTGTAACCACGCCAGTTGCTTCGTAGACTATAACGCTCGCAAAGTTTTAAGAACATGGCACCAAGACGGTTTGTAATCTGCCCATGGTCAACACTGAACTCACCAGTTGCTAAATCACCTAGCCAGTGGCTACGAAGAACCTCTCGCCATGTGCCGTCTTCATTGACAACAAAATGTTTGAACGGAGGAAAGTTAACTTTGCTACGATGGTCAGCAAGACTCTTGGGATTGTTCTTGCGACCAGGCGCTAATGGGATATGGTCCCATGTCATAACACGTACAACTAAATCAGTTGTTGGGATTTTTTTAATTGGGATTTCAAATTCATCACCCTTGGGCTTGGTGCTTGCCTTGCCTTTGGCTTCTTCCCACGCGGCAACCGCGGCCTTGTGTGCTTCAGATGAAAGTCTATTAGCACGTGCTGTCTTGGCCAGGTTAATTGCACCTTCTGGGCAGGCTTTGGTTTTACGATTATGAAAGCTTTTTAAGTCAGTCATGATATAATCATACTGTTGAAACTCTGGGCTTTCAAACCAGCAATATTTCATTTTGCTGTTGTGTATTTCTGCTAGGATATCTTTGTTTTTAAGATATACTGTTTTTGTTTTTTCTTCAATCACGTAATAAGCTCCTTGTGTACAGTATAGCAGATCGTGTTAAGGTTGTCAATGGTAAAGTACCTATATAACTTAAACGGTAAATAGGAGTATGAAGATTACCGATCTCAAACCACGTATCATTGCTGTCTATGGCGGCCGCTTTCATCCATTTCATCATGGACATGCAGAAGTTTTTCGCGAACTTGCAAGTAACTTTGGCATTGAAAATACTTATATTACAACAAGTGGCAAAGTTGAGCCAAATAAAAGCCCATTTACATTTGATGACAAAGTTAAAATGATGACAGCCGCTGGAGTTCCTGCAGGGCATGTGGTTGAAGAACTAGTTCCTTATGCACCTGTTAACTTGCCACACAAACTGGGACTTGATACTAGTAGAGACATTATGGTTTTTGGTATAGGTGACAAAGACATGCGCGAAGATCCAAGATTTTCGTTTAAGCCATTGAAAGATGGTACGCCCGGATACTTTCAGCGTTATACAGGCAAGAACATGTTGCCGTTTAGCAATGCTAAAAATCCAGATGGCACACGTGCTGGGCACGGCTACATCTATCCTGTCAAGGACGTAGAGTTTACAATTGCTGGAGAATTAATAAACAGCGCAAGTAAAATTAGAGAATTATATCGCAATGCCGATGTTGAAGGTCGCATGAATATTTTAAGTGAGTTGTATCCCAATGGTGGAGCAAATTTAAAAACCCTAAAGCGAATCTTTGACGGCAAGCTAGGACAATAACACATGGCACAATTAGAAGATAAAGTTTCAATCAAGTTCAAAGCATTTGAGAACATGACAGATGCAAGTGGACGAATGAACGCAAACAGCGATCCTCGGTCATTGACCAAAGGAACTAAGAACGTATTAGTTTGGCCTAGTACTCCAAAGATTAGTCAGTCAATTGAAGTAAATTACAGTACTTGGGAATTACAGCATACCAACTATCAGCCAAGTGCGTTTGGTAATCGTACTACACCAATTATAACAATCAGTGGTCAGTGGTTCAGTAGAAACATTGAAGAAGCCACACGCACACTTGAAGCAATTCATTTAATGCGTAGTGCTACTAGTATGTTCTATGGTCGTGAAGATCCTAAAAAAGGAACTCCACCACCAATTGGAAGATTAAATGCACACGGGCTTTATAACAATACTCCAGTCGTAGTAAAAACATTTCAATACGACTACCCCAATGATGTAGATTATATTTCTGTTGATATGTTTAATGGCAAGCAAGCTGTTCCTGTGTTGTTTGAAATGACAGTTGCACTAATTGTCCAGGTCAACATGGTAGAAACTGTAAAAGATTACACGCTTTCAAAATTTGTTTCAGGCGACTTGCTTGGGGATGGATACGTATAATGGCAACAACTGGACGCAATCAGTACTCGTCTACTCCAGTAACTGATTTTTATTTAGACAAAGCAAAGTTTCCAACGGCAGCAGAGTTGCTGAGAAACAAGACTACTGAAATTATTGTAGTTGATCCAAAATTTGAACACAGGCCTGATCTGTTAAGTTATGACTTATACGGAAACAGTAGCTACTGGTGGGTAATTGCCTTACTAAATCGAACACAGCTGGAAGATCCAATAAGAGATTTGCAAGCTGGTATGTTATTACGAGTATTACCTAAAAATGCAATTGGTGGAGTCATTTAATGGCTGCAGAAAAACCCACCTATAATGACGACACTGGTCTTCCGGAGATTCATTACAATCCGCTACAGAATTATAGGAACGTAACATACAATACTAGGCTAACAATGATGCCTCCTATTGAAACAACAAAAGCAAGGCCTGATAGAACTTATGATTATAAGAACGGGATTGTAATGTGGGAAACTGGCGGCGCAGGCAGTATGCACTTGGAAGAATTAAACATGTCCGCTGCCGGTACAGGGAACAAGACCGGCAGCTATTTGTCGCAACTGCCAAACAACTTTACAGGAAGATTAATTGAACCAATTGGTGGACGATTCTTTGAATCAATGAGCCTGGCTGCAATGCAAATGGGGTATTCAAATAACAATGCCATTTATCTCCTTGAAATTTATTTTGTTGGATACGATACCAAATCTGACGAGCCAGTACAATGCCGCGGCTGGCAAGATGAAGCAATGATATTTCGTTGGTATGTAATGTTCAACGATATTAAAATGCACTTAGACTATAAGGGTGCAATATATGATTTTGAATTAGTGGTTCATGATGGCAACTCAGCAAAGACAGATTTTACAAATATAGAACAAGGCTTTAGGATGAAAGGCCGCCCAGCAACCATTGGCGACTTTTGTACAGAACTTGCAACGGCATTAAACGAACGAGAAGCTGAAAAAGTTAAAACTGGAATTCGCTGTGTGCCACACAAGTATGTGATTACAGCACACAAAGAACTTGCATCTTTAAAATACGACTACGGACTGTTTGGCGACTTTGCCGCAAAGTGGGGAATGTTTCGAGGCGAAATTCAAGCTCAACCTGGCACAAGTATTCAAGTATTCATAACGCAATCTATGCCTAATAGTCAGGACGTACTAAAGTTCCTGCATCAAATTCCCAAGAAGAAAGAATATAACAGCCCTGATACCAAACCAGGAACAAGCCATATCCCAATGAAAGCCTTTGCTATTATCCAGGGAAACAAAGACATTGTAAAAGATGGCAAGCAAGCGTTTGATGACAAGCTTGGTGCTACTGCACAAGAAGTACACTACTTTGTTACAACTAGAGAAGATGCTGTAAATGTTGTCAGCCCAAACGAATATAAAGATGCAACTGTTCCTGCCAATAGAGACAAACGAGTAGAAACCTGGATTAAAAAAGGTCTGCTTCGCAAGGTATACAAGTGGATTTATACAGGAGAAAATACAGAAGTACTCAACGCTGAAATTAAAATAGATCAGCTGTGGCGTAATGTTAGACCACTATGGATTGATGATTCTACTGGTAAACCAATCGCGGCACAAGCAACTCAGTCTACTACAAAAGAAGGGCCTGCTGGCAAAAATAATCCCGCGGCAATGCAATGCAACGACGCAAGAAATGTAAAACCAATGACTGGTCAAATATACTATGCTGAGGATATGCCATATAAAAATAGCAAAGACATTGCGCCCAAGGCAGGCTGGTATCCACACATGCCACAGTTCTATCATATGAATACCAGTGTACAGCAAAATTCTCAACAAGGCAGTATCAAAGAAGAATCAGCTCAAGAGTACAGTATCTATCGCCAAGTTGCAAACAATCAAGCTGGCGGTGGTGACATGAATACATTAGATCTTGAAGTGGTGGGTGATCCATATTGGCTATTGCAGATTCCTAGTAAAACAGCCACAGCACCACCTTGGACAGATGATGTTTGGGAATATGAAAAAAGTCAGTTGACAGAAGATATGATGGCAGAGAAACGCAAACATGCCAGTACAAACACTTGGCTGTCGTTTATATATTTTGAAGCACAGGTGCCATCAGTTGACAATGACAGCAAAACTGATACAATGAGTCTGCGAAGATCAGATGCCATCAGTGGAGTTTATACTGTGCGTGAATTAAAAAATAAATTTGTAAAAGGTAAGTTTACAACCACGCTATCGTGCGTAAGAGATAACTTGGCAAGTCCGTGGTCAGGTAAAACTGAAACAACTACAACAACTCCTACAAAAACAACAGGCAATGCCGCATCTAAAGGCCCTTCTAACGCAGGAGTTGACGTCATGGGCAATGTTACAGGATATGAACAATGATTGACTCATTAAATACTCCTCCTTATATTATATCGTTCCCCCAAGGTGCATCGGGCAGATTTGCAAAGTATTTACTACACAATTTGTTGACTGACTCAAACTTAGAGTTGGATCTTTGTCCGATTACCAACTCAACGCACCGTACTGATGATTATATGAAAACTGGATATACTAAAAATCATGGAGATAACAGTAGATCTGATATCTGGGAAGTGTTCCAATTTGATGCAGAAACAAATGGGCACCCTCGAATTTTTACATCTCACCGATGGCCAAATTTTAAATTAATCAGAGAACGCTTGGGCAACGATGTAAAAATTGTAATTATAACTGTTGACCCATTTGACTTGTCAGAAGTAATGATAAACGATAGGGTCAAGAACACATACGATTTAATAAATGGTAAATCACCAGATCCACTTCAGCCCTCAATGGAACAGTTGGCCAAAAGGTATGCAAGATTCCTGAACAAATATTATCCAGGTCAGTTTGTCTTAGATGATATCATTCAAATTGCAAAATCTATGACATTGGATGTAATGCCGTATTTTATTAAAAGAAGTTCAGGGCATAATATTGCTCCAATTCGTGGTGTCAACGAGCGGCTGGCACGATTTGTATTTGCCCCTCCAGTTGAATATCTGGACTACTCTAAGGATCAGCTGTTGATTTTGCCATACTATGAGTTATATAAGGACTGGATTTGGCTACAGAAGCTTGAAGCGTTTACTGGCAAGTCGGCAAATATAGCTACCAGAAATTCTTACCGAAGATATATGGATGGAAGAGTTAATTTAGTTAAAAAATACCGACTTTGAGGGCATGAACAAATGATTAACTCAACAAACAACAACCCTTATATCATATCATTTACACAAGGTTCGTTGGGCAGGTTCGTCAACGGAAGAACAAAATTATTAAAAGAATATAGGTTATAAAATGAAAGTAAACACAACAGGCAAAAGTCAAACAAGTGATGAGTACATTATAGCATTTGCACGGGGCTCGTCGGGCAGGTTTGCCAAATATTCGTTGACCAATCTGTTGATTAACGAGCCCGGCGAGTTGAAAATTTGTCCAATCAGCAATTCAACACACAAGACTGATCAAAACAGATATACTGGCTATACATTCCCTAAAAAAGGTTTTTACGATCCAAAAAAATATGGTAACAGCCATCCTGCAATTTGGCACTTGATTGAATTTGATAACGTACTTCGGGAGCCAGGCGCCCCTAAAATTTTTCCAACTCATGTATTTCCGGATTTTAAATTGATACAAAATAGATTGGGACCTGATGTAAAAATTATAATTATAACACTAGATCCTAAAGACCTGGTAGAAGTAGTAGTAAATGATAAACTTAAAAATTACCATGATGTCATAACAGGCACAGTAGAAGCGTATCCTGGTATGATACTAGAATTACAAAAACACTATGAGCGATTCTTGGGCAAACCGTATCCTGCCGCATTTGTAAAAGAAGATATAATTGAAATTGGAAAAGGCCTAGCAGGAGACACCATTGAAGATTTTCTTAAAATGTCCACTGGTAATCCCGACGTAGACTCTGAATTTTACGATCGAATAGGAAGATATCTTACGACACCTGATGATATCGACTATCCGCAGGATCAACTACTGCTATTGCCATATCATGAGATGTCCGAGCAAGTAAATGGTGAATATGTTTGGTTGACCAAATTGGAAAAATTCACTGGAAAAACAGCAAATGCAGTCACTAAAGCATGGTATCAAAAGTACGTTGACGGAAGAACAAAATTATTAAAAGAATATAGGTTATAAAATGAAAGTAAACACAACAGGAAACAACCAATCTTCTGGTAATAATGCAGTTGGCAACAAACAGCAAGGCATTTTTATTGGTAAGGTCAAGGAAAACACAGACCCATCTGGACTAGGCCGCTTGCGAGTATGGATTCCGCAATTGAGTGCAGCCAAAGAAACTGATAAGTCAAGTTGGCATACAGTAAGATATTGTCCACCTTTTGCTGGCGCAGGCGATACAAAAGCAGAAGCCACTGCCAACGATGCAACAAAGTATCGCCAGACCAATCAAAGCTACGGCGTCTGGATGATTCCACCAGATTTGAATGTGCAAGTTATTTGTAGTTTTATCAACGGAGAACTGCATCAAGGAGTTTGGTGGGCCTGCCTTCCAATGGACGGACACACACATGCACTTCCTGGTATTGCATCTGGAAGTACACACGATGGCAAAGTATTGCCTGTAGCAGAACGCAACAGATACAACACAACAGATCCGCAAAATGAAAATCGTCCAGAGCACATTGTTGGCGATGTTATCAAAGCACAAGGCCTAGAAAAAGATAGACAGCGTGGCCATACCAATGCAGGCCCATTTAGAAATGCTGATAAGCATCCTGGCTTGGCCTACGGAATACTAACACCTGGTCAGCATCAGTTTGTCATGGACGATGGTCCAGATGGACACAGTGGACAAATACGTTTGCGTACTCAAAGTGGCAATAGTATCATCATGGACAACAACTGTGGCTTCATTTATGTTATCAATGCCAACGGCAGTGCATGGGTACAACTGGACAAAGCAGGCAATATTGACATGTATGCCATGGGAGATTTTTCAATCAATGCAGAGGGCAGTATAAACCTACGTGCCGGCAACAACATCAACTTGGATGCAGGAGAAAATATTAACGCAGGGGCGGCAAAGAATTTTAACTTAGAAGCATGTGAAGTTTTTAGTGCCACTGGATCCACTGGTATGAAATTGACTTCAGCACAAAACATGAACATACTTGCTGATAGTCAATTTAAAATGACAGGCCAGCGCATTGATCTAAACGGCCCTCCTGCTGAACGGGCCAACTTGCCAGCGCAAAATAGTTTAGTCACCAACGCTGTTGTTGGATCTAGTATTGCCGGGCGAGTACCTGAAGCCGAGCCCTATGGTGGACACGTTTGTCGAAATGAAGGCGAACAGCCAACAGTAGCACCAGGAAGTCCCGGAGTACCAGATGCTGAAATTACACCATCGCCTGACAGTTACAAAGAAGATCCCACAGTAGCAGATCCAGAAAATCCAACACCAGAGGAAACTAATGCAATAGCCTGTTTGGCTGATGTTGCGTCAGCTAAACTATCTGATGAAGCCTTCAAGTTAATGAAAAGTCGCGAAGCTTATCGTGGAATGATGTATTCTGACTACCAAGGTTACTCTGTTGGATATGGAATACGAGTAGATATTTTTGGTCCAAGCAACCCTGCTAGCAAAATTGACGACAACCTTAAGAAAGCTTTATTAGCAGGCCCCAGTGAAGCAGAAGCTCGATTGGCCAGTAGGCAGATTGTAGATCGACACATTGCACCAGGTATCCTTAATACACTCAAAAAGGAAAGCACTGGAAAGAATGTTTGCTTGACACAGTCGCATATTGATGCACTGATTATGGCGGCATATGGTAATCCAAGTCAAGCAAATGAAATGGCTCGGAAACTGGTTGCCAGTGGAGCCGCTCAGGCAGATGGTAAACCACGCAAAGAAGACATTGCATCAATTTGGGCCAACGCAGGCTACTCCAATAGTGCCAATCAACGCAACAGTGAAGCTAAATTTGCAATGACAGGAAAGCCAAATGGTGATGCTAGAAGCTTGACAGCTGAACAGCTTATGACACAAGGCGTCAAATCAGATGAAACAGCAGTTCGCAATAACAAAGCACGTAACCCGCAAAATCCTTGGGCAAGCCCACTGGGAAATGGTCCACAGACTGGAAACAAAACAGATCCAGCTTACGGGAAGCCAACTACTCAGCAACTTGGACAATGGGAACGCAGTTCATACTTAAACACAGGTAAAGTACCCACTGGAAGTAATCTCACTGCTACTCAATTGCGTGACAAGTACGGTGCACCGCACATTGGTGGAAATGTACCACCTGGAGCCCCTGATAAGGCTTCTTGATAAAACCCTGTTTATCTTCACCAGGTAAATAGGTGCATGCCGCAATATTCATCACGCTTTCGAGGTTACAGCACAGTTGGGACCAATTTCATGGACCCAGTTCGTTACGACCTAGATCTTGCTCGTCAAGACTTACTAAATCACTTTAACACTCGCAAAGGCGAGCGTATCATGCTTCCTACTTTTGGTAGTATTGTATGGGAAATGTTATTTGAGCCACTAGATGATTACACCATTGGATTAATAGATGCTGATGTACGAAGCATTATTAAAAATGATCCACGCTGGTCATTGCAAAGCGTAGCAATATCCGAAGGTCCCAACGCCCTTAATATTGAAATTGTTGTGACCTATGTGCCAACAAACGAAGTAGTAACATTACCATTGACCTACGATAAAGGAACTAATACATTATGAGCCAAACTAAACGTCTTGGACAACTGAATGCTGCCGAAAGCTGGCTAAACAATTACCGTTATTTGGTAAACGCTGATTTTAAAGCATATGACTTTGAAAGTCTTCGTACTGCGCTGTTAAATCACGTACAAACAAATTATCCCGAAGACTTCAACGACTTCATTAACTCAAGTGAGTATGTTGCCTTAATTGATATGATGGCCTTTATTGGCCAAAACTTGGCGTTCCGCAGTGATTTGAATCTACGTGAGACATTTTTAGAAACAGCAGAAGTACGAGGTAATGTTTTAAGTATTGCCCGCCAACTTGGTTATAAGCCATATAGAAATTCTGGAGCATCAAGCTTCTTACGTATCAGTGCCGTGAGCACTACACAAAATATCTATGACAGCAAAGGTACAAACATTTCTGGACGTACCATAGTTTGGGGAGATCCACTAAACGCAGACTTCAACGAACAAATTACTTTAATTTTAAATGAAGCATTCAGCAAATCAAATCCGGTAGGTCGTCCAATTAGCAGTATAACTGAAAGCGGAGTTGTTCGTCAACTTTACCAAGTTGCACAACCAACAAGTAGAACAATGGTAGAAACATTTACGTTATCTGCTCGCAACAATACAAACTATTCATGTGAACTTGTTCCAGTGAACATTGATTTAGATAGTCAGTTGGCAATTGAAAGTGTTCCAAACCCCTACAGCTACCTAACGGCATTGTTTAATAACGATGGTACTGGTTATTCAAATGCTAGCAATGGTTGGTTCTTTATGTTCAAGCAAGGGACACTAAAATTTGAAGATTACGTATTAGATACCAGTGTAGAAAATAGAGTAATAGATTTAGCAGGTGAAAACATTAACGATGCAGACATCTGGGTACAAAGCATTGATGCCACTGGACGTATATTATACAATTGGGAACAGGTACCTTCTACAGTTGGAAAGAACATTGTTTTTAATGCAACAGACAAAGACACACGCAAGATTTACGAAGTTATCACACGTGAAAATGATGCTGTTTCATTAAAATTTGGTGACGGCGTATTTGCAGATATACCAATGGGAAATATTCGTGTATGGTACAGAGAAAGTGCGAACGAAAACGCAACTTTTAATCCAGTTGATGTTTCTGGACTTCAAATTGCAATACGTTACGTAGACAGCACAGACACAGAACAAGACTTACTTTGCACTTTACAATTGGCTGCACCTACATCATCTTCAGCCAGTGAATCTCTAGAACAGATTAAAAGCCGTGCTGGACGTTCAGCGGCAAGTCAAGAACGAATGATCACTGCATCTGACTATAACACATATCCAGAAGGTAAAGTTGGTGGCATTGATAAAATTAAAGCTGTTAACAGATCATATGCTGGTCAAAGCATTTATGCTGTAACACAAGATCCTACCGGCACTTACAGACCTGTTATTACATTTGCCGATGATGCATTCTTATATGTAACAGAAACAACTAGTGAGACTACAATATCATCAATGTTAAGTGATATTGAAGTATTTTCTACCATTGAAAATTTATTAACAAACAGCGACCTTCACCAGTTATACTATAAGAAGTTTAAAGAAATACTACCAACAACTATAACCAAATGGGTCACAGTTGAATCAAGGAACGCGGCCACCAATGGATATTTTACCACGATTGACAACGTTGGTCCTCCGCTACGTATTGGACGCGGAACCCCAGATTTAAAATATAGAACAATTAAAAAGAATTCTCTTGTCAAACTAAAAGACGAAGGTGGTGATATTAAATGGGCTAGAATTCTTGACGTTTATAGAGAAGGCTTTGGATTAGTAGATAATAATGGAGTCAATACTGGGCGCCGCGCCAATGGCCAAGGTGCAGTATTTTTAAACAGCTTGACTGCCAACAGTGATGTAATTTCCTGGATCCCGTCATTAAGAAGTGTGTTTATCCCTACTGAACAAACTGAAATTATTAAAGAGTTATCAGCCAAAAGATCTTTTGGTTTACGATATGATCACGAATTTGATCGTTGGAGAATTATCCGTCAAGACAACATTGATGCAAACAGCGTGTATAGCACATTGCATACTGGCGATAAAACTAATCAGGCACTTGATGCATCTTGGTTAATTAGGGCAGAGTTTAACGCAAACACAGAAACCTGGACAACAGCAATTCGAAAAGATCAAACAGTTCTAGGAAGTGCAAACCAAATCACATTCCACAATCAAAGATTTAGCAAGGCAGTTGATTTTACCACACGTCGTGTTATCAAAGATGCTGTCAAGTTCTTAAAGCAGAACGACGGAATTGCAAAAGAGTACAAACTAGATGTAACTGAGTATTTTAAACTTGATGACGGTCGCTATGATCCAAAACGTGTTTTAGTATTAATGCCCGGCCTGTCAGAAAATCTTGTTCCGGATGATCCAACGGTGATTAGTTCCATCCTATCTAACAATACAATTCTATTAGAGAAAGTAGAATTCTCAGATGCACCTGGACAGTACACACTAACACCAACTACAACATTTTTACCTGCAACTGTTGGCCCAATAAGTGGCAGGTCCGGACTAAAGATTCAACACGATCATGTACCTTTAAGAGATAATCGAGTAGACCCAACAACTACCAACATCATTGATATGTTTGTTTTAACAACTGAATACAACTTGGCATTTAGAAGCTGGGTATCAAGCGGTGCCCGAGACGGATTTGCGCCACGTCCTCCAACTTCTTATAATCTAGAACAGTTAATGACAGCAATTATAGAATATAAAAGTGTAAGTGATAGTATAATTTTCCATCCTGTCAAATACAAAGTTATATTTGGCAAAGGCAGCGACATTAGAAATAAAGTTGTAATTCGTGTTACCAAAAGCGAAGGAACACGTATATCAGATTCTGAGATTAGTTCTAGAGTAATTGAATCTATAAATGATTATTTTAATGTCACTAACTGGGACTTTGGCGAAACATTCTTTTTTACAGACATGGCAGCGTGGGTACACAAGCAACTGGGTGGTATCATCAGTTCCATTGCATTAGTGCCTAGACAGCGTGAGCGAACAGCAACAGATTTATTTCAAATTCGTTGCGAGGACAATGAGTTATTAATTAGTAGTGCAACAGTTAAAGATGTTGAAATTATTACTAGTTCGATGTCAATCACATCAATATAAGGTGAACAATGGAAAAAGATCCAAGAAAACTTAATCCGGTTGAACCGTTTATTAAAACGTATCCTGGCCAGGAATTAAACAACGGAGTAGTGCCTACCACAGTAGACTTGCTACCAGAGATATTCAGAACCAATACAAACAAAAAAGTATTAGGTGCCATTGTTGAAGACTTGTTTCAACCTAGCTCGTTAGAAACATTGAATTTTCATGTTGGCTATAAAGCAACAAACGAAATACTGCCGCATCCAACGGCTCGACGACAATTGGAACCTGGTCTATTGACTTATACTGACGCAGGCGCTAGCACACTATCAGCTGACGAATTGGCACAGGCATGGGATTTCAATAATAGAACAAACGAAACACCTGTGCCAATTAGTATTCTTGATCTGCCAATAGATCCTGATAAATTTATCAACTGGACCAACTACTATTGGATAGATGTTGGCATGCCACTGGTTTACATCACTGGTGGTACAACAGAATCCATAGATGTTGTAAATGATATTGTAGGAAAGCAATATTATACGACGCCAGTTCAACGCAACGGCAAGTCTTTAGAACTAAAGAATGGCATGCGTATCGTATTCCAGCCTGATGATCGCCAAGCAAATATTCTAGGCAATGTTTCAAAGTCTTATACTTCCATAGGCAGCGCAGTTGATCCAATCGAATTTGAACTGCCACCACGTCCATCTACTAGCGTAGCATATTTTAAAGTAACTGATAGCGTTGGCCTCAATGATTTTGTAATCAAATTAATAGATCCAGTGAAAATTCAAAATGCCAGAGATCAAATAAACAATCTTGTCCCTAAATTACACATTACTGGTTTAATTATAAAGAACAAGGCAGCCTACAATCCAAACTACAGTTACTATTATGATCCTAATACTATTGACTTTTTTGAAGTTGCCGCAGAAGTTTGCGATGCAACTTTTGATTACACTGAGGATAACTTAGCAGATGCAGGTGGCGCATTTTTACCAGGATTAAGATTGTGTCCGTGGTCTAGTACTCTGGTAGAAGAGATCACCAGATTTACAGTTAGTGTTAACGGTCAAGTCAAAAAATTAGGTGTAGATTATTTCATCGGCGGAAATGAAATCAATTGGATAGGTTCTGCTCCTACTGTAGGAAGTACTATTAATTATACTATTACAGATTACTACGTGACAACATACAATGATGGTCTTCCGCGCAGTTGGCAAGTAGAAGGCATTGGCTCAGAAGAAGGTATTAGACTTTTAGGTAAGTCTCATCAAAACACATCTACTGCGTACAGCAGATTTGCTGATGGCCTATGGGACCAAACAGCAGTTCCGTGGGATCGAGTTGAATGGGACGGAACAATCAATGGCATCAATTCAAAGCATTATATTTTACAAAAAGTAGGCGCTGAGAATAGAAATGCACACAGTCGCGTAAACGTTTGGTATCATGCAGATACAATTCAGACTACAGTAAATTTTCTAGGACTTGAGTTTGCTGACATTGCAAACTCTTCCAACAAAGCAAAACGTCCTATTGTAGAATTTGAAAATAAACTTGAATTGTTCCGACATGGTACTGCTTACCGACCATGGGTTAATGGAATTGAAAAAGTTGTTGAACTCCCCGAATCATATATTGGCCTGCTTCTACGACACGCAAATTCTGCGTTCGAGATGATAAATGCCAGCACTCCTGACAGTAAACTAAACCCTAGACCCAGAGTACTGTGGCTAACAAAGCATAGTGGATTTCAAAATAAAATTATTAACTTTAAAAGTGGCCCTGATGCCGACGGGAATATTGTTATTACAGGATATACCGTTGAGAGTGCAAATGATGGAGAAGCCACAATGGTTAACTCAATGTTTGCAGCCGCACCAATGGAAGAATATTACTGGAAAGATGGCGTTGCTACACGTGCAAATTACAGAAAAACTCTAACTCAACAACCTACATTTGAACTATACAGTAGAGATGGTATCCGTTTGAGCGATTTTGGTGATGTAACTGGATACAAGGTAAGTGTTATTAATAGCACAATCATAGAGCTGGTAACTGGGGATATATTTGACAGAGAGTCGGGATACAAATTAAAATTCTTGCCGTCACAATTTGACCAGCTTACAGCAAGCAATACTGCCAAGTATTTAATGTACGATATTGTGTACAATCATACTCAGCACAAATACTCGTATTATATTAATAGCGATGGAAATCAGAAAACAGTAAGTGGACCTCTATCGTTTAGACGCTTTGAAAACAAAGAGTTATACCAAGAACTTAGTAATGGTTACAGACGTGCATGGTTCAGATTAAAAAGCTGGGCATTAAGACATTATAATATCAGTGAGGCAGGAACAGTTATTGCACTGGATGCATCAATGTGGCCTACATATAACTGGACTCTTTCTATACAAGATGGTAACGCAGTAATATTGCATACTGATGATTATACAAATGTAGTTGATAATAGAGCAGTGGTTGCCCGAGGTGAAATTGTTAAATTTAGCATTTCAATTCCAGATGCAACAGAAATTATTTTCAATGGTCAAAGTTATACAATTGAAAACGGAGAAGTTGAAATACTAATACCAGAAGATGCACCAGACGTTGTAACATTTCAAGCTTTGGATTATCGTTTTAAAGCAAGAGTAATCAATGTTAACATGGATCCTCGATCTATTAAAGTTAAGCTAGATGGATTACCAGCAACATATACCCCTATTATTAGTTTAAACAATGGACATGTGGCTTCTTTCTCTATTCAAATTGATAAAACTGGCTTATTAACAATTGAGCATCAAGGCAATGTAATCATTGATGATAGCATAACTGCTATACCTGGGCTTGCATTAAATTCAACACAAAATATTGATCTAGGTGAATTTACACCCAGCAGATTGGTATATGGTATGACTGATGCAATAACAGCAACCAAGAAGCCTGAACAATCATGGATTGATAGTCCACAAATACTAACTGCCAATGGTGTGCAAATGGCTGATAATAGTTCAATTCGATCAGCCTGGGCCAATCTTAAATTAAAACCAGCATTGAGTGAAGTTATAATTGCCAGGTCAATGAGTGCATGGCGTTGGCATAGAAAGTTTATATCTAAGTTAGAAGAGCATGTAGATTTATTAGACTTAGAAAATCGTAGTACCAAAGTTGCGCTTGATAGAATACTAGAAGAATTATTGCTTGGCGTAACTTACTCATCACCTGATTCGGTTAGTGGCATGGTGTTTTCTACCAACGCAATGAGTAACGCAACGTACACTGGTAACGGTGTTGCTACTTTGTTTGTACTGCCGCAAACATTAAACCTTGGCGTATATGGTCCTGATCATGTCTATGTATATGTAAATGATGCGTTGTTAATCAGAGGAACAGACTATACATTAGATGTAACTGCATCTTCAGTTAAGTTTAATGTTGTTCCTTCAAATAGTGCAAAAATAGAAATATATCACTCTTCTGAGATTAGTGCATACTCGGCGGTACCAGCCAGTACAACAAAATTAGGATTAACTGGATTGTTCCAGCCTGAATTCAAAACTGAAACATGGGGCAACAACAGTAGAACATTTATTCAACGGCATGATGGATCTCGTATAACTGCGTTTAGTAATCCAGCAGGCACAGACGAAGATTATTATGTTAATAAAATTATTTTAGAACTTGAACAACGAATCTTTAACGCATGTACAAACACCGTTGGCGAAGAAAACCGTCAACGTTTAATTGCAAACTTTAGTGCGTCACCTGTGCTTGATTCTTTAGCCAATGCTCAAATTGCATGGTATGCAATGAATAATTTAAACTATAAAGATCGACCAGATTTTGTACTAGGCGATCCCTGGACTTGGAATTATAATGGTTATAGCTGGAGAGGTTTGTATATCAAGTTATTTGGAACATACGAACTACACTCTGCTCCATGGGAGGCATTGGGATTTGATTCTGCGCCTGCTTGGTGGGATACGCATTACTCATGGACCAATACTGCCAAACGATCTGCATTGGAATATGCATTGACCAACGGTATTATTACTGAACCTGGTACTCCAGCCACTGTGGTAACAACCTTGGCCAGGAAATCAGAATCGTTCCCAGTTGATTCAACTGGCAAGTTACTTGATCCTTTTAATTGGGGACCTTATGTTCCTTCAGCAGACGAAGCTCAACAACCGTGGGACATAGGATCTTTTGGTCCAGCAGAGATGGTTTGGCGTCGAAGCATTACTGGAACCTGGGCAGGTGTTTTACATTCTATTGATGACTACAGTATATCAAGTAAATTCTTTGACTCTGTCATTAATCCGTTTATTTCAACCAATAACCCAAAGAATTCTACAGTGGCCAAGGGTGATAACTCACTGCCGCCGGCGCTGTTCTTTCAAGACCGCCCGTCAATTGGTATTGGTGCGGCAATATTTGAGGCTTACCGAGAATTTAATTTAGTAGGCGAGGATCCTTTATATGAACTAATGGCAATTGATACTAGATTGCAGTTTAGCATCGGTGGCTTCACTGACGGTGACATATCATTACAAATGCCATTCACACGATATCAGACTGGTAATTATGTGCCAACGGAAGATATTTTAATAACAAAGACCAATGGTGTAGCTGTTCCAGCATTACGATACACTGCTGTGCGTGTGGAGCAAGATGATGTTGGATTCCGAGTTTATGGATTTGATCCTACTTTGCGTAGTTTTACAATTTTAAAACCAACAGCTCGTAGTGTAACCAGTTCCTTCCCTAGTAGTCGTAGAACTATGTCAACGCCGTTTGGTGATTTTATAGAATATCTGGAGTGGGATACGACTGAAGTCAATGTTCCTTATGGTTCTTATATTGCTAATAAACAAGAGTTGCTTACATTCATGATGGGCCTTGGCGAGTATCAGAAGTCCAAGGGTTTATTGCTTGACTTGTTAGACGAACAAGGTACTGTCACTGATTGGAAAAAAGCCGCAATAGATGCGCTGGCATGGTCCTCTGAGCATTGGAATAATCTGCATTATTGTATTGTTGGCATTGTATCGTCTGCCTCCTCAATTAAATTCAAGCATGAATATGGTATGCTTGAAAGACTTGACAATAGTCCAGGGAGAACAGGTAAAGTGCTTTTCAATTCAGGACGCTCTGCGCTTGCTGATGAATTACTAGTCACTAGAGATATTGAAAAATCCACTGATATGGTTGTTTCTCTTAAAGATGAACAAATTGTATTTGTTGATTTTAGATTAAGAAACTTTGAACATAATGTTTATGTCAATCGTAAAACCAAATTTGGTGATTTAATTTATGATCCACAATGTGGCAATAAATTAAGCTCAATGAAATTCTTTGGAAGAAGAACATATAACTGGACTGGCAGACCTTCTGCACCAGGTACAATAATTCAAAATTACGGCATGCTTCCTGGGTTTGATACGTTATCAGCTGACATACTTGAAAGTCATAAACCTGAATTAAGTACATTTGATACTTTTAAAACAAAGCTGGCAAGAACCAATGTTATTCCGGCTAAAGATAGTGTTATTCTTGATATAATACAAGATCCAACCACAGCATACTTGTACCGACAAGGTCTACAATCTGCATCGGGTACAAACTTATCTATTAACGCATTGTTTCGTAACAATAACATTGATATGCCAGGACGTTTACACGATGTGGAAGTTGGAGAACAATGGATGTTTAATGCTGGCGACTTTGGCAGATTAGATACTCGCCGGGTGTGGGAGATTGAACTACGAAAATCTGACATTACCAACAATCGACAAATTATTAGATTCAATGAAAATTCCTCTGCAAATTTATTTGACCTTAGAGGAGACAACATTATTGATCTAATAGGAAAGGCTGACTCACGCTGGATAACAAGACCACCTGAAGTTAAGTTTAGTACCATTAATGAACTAGATTTAAGTAATGAGTATAGCTTTGCAAATAGCTGGTTACCAAGTGCAGGTATTGCTAACCTTGCTGACACTTCGTTGCGTATATTAACAGTAAGTGATTTAAATTTCAATGAATTCAAGGCATTGACTGCCAGTGTTAGCATAACAGACAATTATATAGTAAGCACAAAAACATTATTTGAAACACGGTCTTTTAGTAGGTATAATGATTATAACACAGGTGATTATGCCTGGTATGCCGCTACGCTGTATAGAGCAGTAACACGTGTGTCTGGTTCAGCAACCAACGCATTTTCCAGCACCGATTGGCAAGCAGTTGCTATAACAGGTAGGGTACTGCCATCAATTTGGATTAGTGATTATAACAACCAAGGTTGGAACGTTTTACAGACATTAATGCCTGTATACGTTGAAGAAGCTTGTCCAAATGCGCTTCAACCAGGATTAAACGAAAGTAAAATTTCGTTCGCCAGTCCGCATGGTCTTCAAGCAGGCGATGTATTCATTATGACCGGCAGTGGCGACGGCAATTACGATAATCTTCATACTGTTAAAAGCGTAGTTGACAATTTTAACGTTTTAATAGAAGCAAGAAGCACGTCAGACTCAATTGTATATGATTTGGTAGTTTTTAAAATAGCTTCAGTTAAGTTTGCTTCAGAAGCAGAGTGGCAAGCATCAACTATACCATTTGCTGTTGGCATGAAGGCCTACATTGATTATGGCGACACTGAAGGTGCTTGGAAAATCATATCTTATGTACCAGATGGTGATGATGTAGGTACTAGTCCCGACATAGTTGAAACATTCAATGGCCCAATGGTTGATACTGCCGACATCTATCGAGTGGCAGTAATTGATTACGAAGACGAAAAAACAGTTGCAACAATTGAAGTATTTGATCCATACAAAGGATTAACCATTGATGAAGTAACACAATATATTAATTACCGTCAGATTGTTGATCCAGCAGTATATAACTTAACAGAAATTGGTGAGCTAGATAGAGATGCAGTTGATGCATGGGCCGACGATATGTTAGGAAACTTGTGGTGGGACATAAGCCAAGTTCGTTACATAGAGTATGAACAAAGTAACGATGTACAATATAGAGCCGCACATTGGGGTGAAAAATTTGCCGACAGTACTGTTGCAGTTTACGAATGGGTTTATAGTGACGAAGTTCCTACAGCAGATACTATGCCACTAGCCAAGAAAGATAACAGCAGTGGAGTTGATCAAATTAGATACTCTGAGGCCTTGTATATTAATCCGCAAACCAATGCTAGATCTACCAGATATTATTATTGGAATAAGAGTAGTGTTTTACCAGCAGGTTCTACTAGACCGTATACCGCTTCATCAATTGAGTCAGTACTAAACGATCCTGATGCCAATGGCGTTGCTTGGATGAGTCCAATTAGTGAGAATGCTTTACTAATTTCAAACTTCACAAGTTTCTTTGGCAACAATGAAAAAATTATTTTACGTATAGAACAAAATAGAACTCCAGAACAGACTCATACAAACAATGTTTTAGTTGCCGAAGGCTTTAATGGTGATGTTATAAATGACTTCTTGTTCAATCGTCTGACTGCCAGTATTGAGGGTAGAGACAATTACAGAGAGACTCATATTATAAGACAATATACTCCGGGTACAACCTATCTAAGAGGTGAGTTTGTTGCTGACTTCCCAAATGGAAAAGTCAGCAAGTCTCCTGTGTACGGAGTAACAGATTATCCCATCTTGCAAAAACTTGACGACATAAGGTTTGATGTAATTTCATCTTGGCAATCTGATTCAGGTAAAGATCATAATATCTATTATGTGGTTCGAGATTTTGTTGCTAACTCTTTTAACTCAGATAAAATTAAGAGAAAGCTAATTAAAGGTGCCGTAGATGCACTAATTCAAAATTTATTTGTACCCGAGCCTGACAAATTTTATGCTGTAATTAATAAAAGAAGACAGGTGCCTAGTAGGAAGCTACATCCGTTGCGTCGATATGGCAACAGCTACATACCAGAACCACAAAGCTGGTTCAAAGATATTGTAGAAGCCCGTCGTACTCTTGTATCAGCGGCAAATAACTTCTTGCTTAATATTGATACTGTTAGTAAACCAGACTGGGACAAGTACCTAACTGTTTACAGACCACTGAGCGGAAAATATACAAGGGATTTGACAAAGTACTGGAAGTACGTTGATTACGTTGCCAACGATTACGTTGTAGGTGACGAGACAACTAAAATCAAATCCTTGGCTGAAGTTGTTTTATTTGATTCAACTGTTACCAATTTTGCAATCATTGATGACTATGGCAACACAGTGGAAGCATATCTTAAAAATGGTAAGAACATAACTTTGGCGTATAGAAAAAATGGAACCATACAATTTTTAGACGCTGTTTGGGACGGGTCGCTTGGCGACGGATGGGATAACGGTCGATTTGATAGTAACCCTTGGGATGAAGATGCAAGTGAAATCACAGGTAGTATACTTCGTGCATTGCGCTATAATATATTCACAGGTGACCAACTTGGCTATTTTAATTTATTTTTCTTTGCAATGTTAAAAGAATCATTGAATCAATTAAAGTCCACCGATTGGGTTACTAAAACAACGTACCTTGAAGTAACACAGGAAAGTATTAGAGATAACAGCTATGTAAAAAATAGCAAATTTTATAACAAACGTGATGACAACATTCAAGCATACATCAATGAAGTAAAACCGTTCCATAGTAAGATTGTTGACACAAAACACTTTAGTAAAACTTCTGTAAGTGTTGGTGTAGAAATTAACGAAGAAATTTCATTGACAACTACTACACTAATCTTGACTGTCGCTGAAGATGATGCAATTTTGACTACAGAAAACGGCAAAGTTATGCCAATTGAGTACGCAAATGATACAGTAACCTTGGCCTTAATAGAGATTTAACATGGGTTATAAAATAACTAACTAAATATCACTATGAATATAAAACCCTTACCAATTAGAATTGAAACATCAATTGTGATTACAAATCTCGATTCTGGAAAAGAACTGGTTCGAGGCTCCAATGCAATTCACCAAGAAAACATGAGCAATGCTATTGCAAGCATGTTGGCTCGCGATCCTAATTTCTTCATTAGCGAAATGCATTTTGGCAACGGAGCAAGCATCATTGGATCTGATGGTAATATAACATACAGGATACCCAATGTCACTGGTTTAAGTGCAGATTTGCACAACAGCAAGTTTGTTAGAGTTGTCGATGATGCAGATTCAAACAACCCAGATGCTAAATCAAATACAGTAACAGTTGCTCATACAAACGGTACAACTTATTCGGATATTGTTGTTACAGCAACGTTGGATTATTCTGATCCTGATCCAGAAGACAGCTTGTTCAACATTATTAATTCAACTCAAGAAAGCCTAGATGCTACAACAAACATTACAGGCGAATTTGAATTTGACGAAATTGGGCTTAAAACCAGAGGAACTACTGGAGTGAATACAGGATATCTATTAACACACTTTATCTTTCATCCAGTTGAAAAACTTGCAAATCAGAGGATTCAGGTTGTATACACACTAAGGGTACAGGCCGGTTAATGTGTATCAAAACTAAATATACGAAGGCGTTAAGCCAAAAGGATAAGAAAAATGGCATATGAAGTAAACAAAAGCGATGGTGAAGTTTTAGTAAACTTAGTCGATGGCGAAGTTGATAATACATCAACTAGCCTAAATCTACTTGGTAAAAACTATCTGGGTTATGGCGAACTAATTGCTGAAAACTTTGTACACATGCTGGAAAATTTTGCTAGTTCAACCCCACCTGGCGACGATATAGCATTAACTGGACAACTTTGGTTTAACACTGGAGAGAACCGTTTAGCAGTACGCGATGGTGACACTCAGTGGAAAACTCTTGCACACTTGGTATCAAAATCCACAAAGCCAACTGATGTGGCAAGATTGGGAGACTTCTGGTGGGACTCGACAAATAAATCATTAAAAGTTTATACTGGAGATTTAACATTACCTGGATCAAACACTGGTTGGGTAGTAGCAAGTGCATTCCAGGGCGGCAGCGGTATTAGTTTTGCTACTCTAATAGATACAGCTTCACCACCCATTTCACACAATGTAGTGCGTTTAAATGTAAACGGTACTTGCGTTGCAATTATAAGTGTTGATGCGGAATTTACAATTGCTTCTACACATGCAATTCCAGGATTTAACCGAATTGGTAAAGGTATTAATATGAATACCACAGGCAACGACACAACTGCACTTAATCCAAATGCATTCAAGCTACGTGGTATTTCAATGGAAGCTGAATTTGCCGACGTTGCTGAGATTTATGTTGGTGATGCTACATATGAGCCAGGTACAGTTGTATCTTTGGGCGGTGAAGCAGAAGTAACGCAGACAATCAGTTTTGCAGACCAGAATGTATTTGGTATTGTTTCATCAAGACCAGCTTACTTGATGAATGCTCGCCGTAAGCATGATAAAAATGCAATGCCAATTGCTGTTGCTGGGCGTATTCCAGTAAAAGTAAAAGGTACAGTTACACGTGGTGACAGATTGGTTGCCAGTGATGTACCAGGTGTTGCCCAGTCTGCATCAGTTGATGCTCCAGCTTGGAGTATCATTGGACGTAGTTTAGGAAACTTCAGTGGAGAAGGCGTCGGCAAGGTCGAAGCAACAGTTGGAGTTCGTTAATAATGTCAGACACAAAGACAACATATCCTGTTGCAGGCACAATTATCAGTCAGGATTGTGTCATTGACACATTTACATATCGAGTAGTTAAAGCTAATGGAACCGGCGGCACCTACAATGTAGATATACGTGACAGCACCCGATGTGGTTATGTACCTGAGTTTCTACCAGCATATTTTAGAATAACCGATGGTGCCGGCCATGATGATTTTATAATTAAATTAACAAGTCCAGTAAAAATTCAAAGTGCAAGAGATCAACTAAACAATGTTGTTCCTAAACTGCACATCACTGGCAAAATTATAAAAAAATCGGTAGATTACAATACAACGTATGACTACCATTTAGACCCTGACTCAATTGATTTTTTTGAAACTGTTGCCAAAGATTGTGATGTAACTTTTGGACTTGGTGGTGACTATGGAAATGAAGCAGGGGGAGTTGTTGTTCCAAGTGGACTTTTATGCCCATCAAACAGTTCGCTGGTAGAGGAAGTGGTAGCTGGCACATTATTGCGAACTGCCTGCGTTGGCTATGATAAAGTTGGATATTACGCCTCTGGTGAAGGAGACGAATATACAGGAATCATAGAACGTAACAGTACAGAGTGTGGATACGTTGCACCAGAGCCGTTGGGGATAAAAGCTAAAACTGAGAAGCAAACACAATCGTGGTACAACTCACTTACAGAATCTGTTAATGAACTATTTGCAGATAGGCATGCCGGAGTAGGCCCCATTGAAGTTGGCGAAGATGCTAACGTTCAATATGCTCAGCAAGATGCAATACGTTGGGGCTGGGGCGGAGAAGAAGTTGATTTGGTAGGTAAAGGTGAAAAAATCTCAGCAGACCACACAAATGAAATTGTTAACCGCATTAACCTAAGCACATACAGAACAAACAGTAGTGATCAGGAATTGGTAATTGTATCTCGAGGAGAACGCATTACAGCAGAGTTTGTTAATACAGCAGTGAGTTTATTAGAAGGCGCAAGAAATTTTAGAAATGAAGTTGATCCTGCTCTAACTACAATCAGCACATTGGCAACTTATGAGTATGACGGCAGAGAAACCGCTGCCTGGTCTACACAACTTGGTAATACAGTTGAGTTAGATTTTGGTGGATACGATAGCGCCCGTCACTTTTTCAACGCCGGCGGCGACATACGATTGTCTTTTAGTATAAGTGGAGGTTCTACCGCCGGTTATACTATTTGGCGCGGCATTTTTACTGATATGGGCACACTAAAGTTAAGTGTCAACGAAGCATTTAGCTTAAACAATCGCGGCATTAGTCAAGGTAAAGGTTTTTCTGAATTAGTATTAACCGAAGAGCTGTTGTACACTAGTCCTGCTGGCGGCGGTGGTGGTGGCTATGGTGGCTATGGCGGCTATGGTGGCTATGGTG
>Ga0114975_10000273_pt1 | contig 38787 bp, 58 predicted proteins | sample S_130626_EF_Meta_FD_87031 | JGI IMG/M metagenome (GOLD analysis project Ga0114975, IMG submission 87031) | Freshwater microbial communities from Lake Simoncouche, Canada to study carbon cycling - S_130626_EF_MetaG | ecosystem: Environmental > Aquatic > Freshwater > Lake | place: Lake...
CTTTTTAATAAATGCCCAAAATTTAAGTTTCTCGCGTTTTTTAGCCCTTTTTTGGCTTTCCCTACCCACCCCATAGGCTTGAGCAATAGTCGCCTTCTACATAGGTTTTAATGCCATGCTGAGTGTAATGCTCGTACTGCCCTTTGCGCTCTAGTGCTGTCTTATGACTGTGATGTGCGTGGCATAACGATTGAAAGATGTTTTGACTAAACGCTTTCTCTCCGTATGTCTTCCAAGGGAATACGTGATCTATGTGCTTGGCTGCTTCTACCTTGCCATCTATTAAGCAGGCTTGGCATAGTGGTTGCTTACTTATCTGTGTTGTTCTGATTGCTCGCCATAATGGTGTTTGATATAGGGTATCTGTTTCTTTGATGTACTCTTTACCGCCGTGATCTACACAATAACTATTGAGCTTGCTTCTTGGGTTCTTGCATCCAAGATGACTGCACTTCTGATTGAACGGGGCTGTTGGCATCTTTAAATCCATGTGCATAAGCTGCCCTTGCGACTGCCAAGGCTTGTGCTTTAGTTAAAAACGGCCCTTTGCTTCCCCACATCCAGCCGTTTTGTGTGCGTCTTAATGGCATTACTTTAAGAAACGTAGTTTATACAGCGTTGAATCAATCAATGATGCAATTTCATCGACAATGTTTTGCAACTCTGAATCCTTTGGGAATTTTGGCATACGTCTTACTGCCTCAACTTCATCTTTTAGGTATGTCAGATATTCCAGCGCGTTAGCTGGCAAAACATAATCGGTAGTGAAATCATGCAATAAGCCGTATTTACCTTGAAACGCCTCAACAAAGTCATCAACCAAGCCGCCAATCTCTGTGTAAAAAGATTCAAGTGCCTTATGCTCTGAGTAACTTGTGGTCGTCAGATGCAAGATATGCGCGTTTGTGACGCTATGCAATAGGCACATTGTAAATTGCATTACTGGGTCTGTTTCAATGCTTGCGCGGTATTTAACCATTGTTATTCCTTAGTTCAGCAGGCCAAAGTCCTTGCGATTTTAACTGATTGACCGTCTTTTGGTAAGCCTCATTCCACATATTAACGCGTTGTTGCTTAGTCAAATTGGAGCCTTGATCTATTTCATAATGATGTTCCACACAGATAGCAGCCGTAAATTCGTCAGAAGCACGAAGCGAACGGCCTTTGCCATGTACGGCTTGGTTTGAATGTGATGCCTGCGTTCTGCCTTCAACGTAGCATATCTGGCATGGCAGGCTGGCCACATTCTTTAAATGCTTCTTGCTACGGTAATAGCTAAACTTTGGAATCATCATTTAGCTCTATCCCGTTTTGGTCACACCAGCAGATTAAGAATGAAACAAACTCGCTGGCCTGTTCTTTTGTGAACTTGCGGGTTTGCATCCCAAGTTGGACAATTCCCGTCATGTCAAGACTTGGCACGACCTTGCCACAATCTAGTTGGTTATCTTTGCAGTATTGCCAAACTAACATTCTTTTCCAGTCCTCTGCTGACCACTTAGCCCCCATGTGCTGCGCTTGCTTGGCAATGTCGCCAATGATGGCGTGATACTTTTCCTCTTGGTCGCGGCTCTTGCTGGCTGGCTTAATCTCTAGCGTTAACTGTTTTCCATCAGACAACGATTGTTTCACTTTTGGCCACAGATGTTTCATCAGGCTCGTGGCTTGAGCCTGGTCGTCTAGGTTGTACCGCATACGCCAATCATTCTTAAAGCGGCTTCAGGGCCATCAATCCTTGCCAGCGTACTACCAGCCCAATTCTCAAAAAAGTCGGCTTGCAGCTTCGTTAAACGCTTTTTGGAGTCTGCTTTTATCTCAACCAAAAACGTGTGACCGTTGTAGCCAACTAAAAGATCAACTGGCAGGCCAATAATCCAAACGTAAGCGCCAGCAGCGCGTAATGCACTTACGATCTGGGTTTGGTTGGAATCCACGCGGGCGGCGTATCTCATTCTTTGTAACTTAACATTAAAACGCACACTAACATTGCTATTGTTATAACAACGCCCAGTCCAATTAGTAGCACGATCATGCAAATGTTTTCAATCATGTGTTTTTATCCTTGAGTTCATAATCTTTAAACACCGCACCCTTACTTGCATCGCCGCGCCAGCATTCTTTGACCCAACCGCGTTTACCTGATTTGTAGGTTCTCCAATGACCTCTTGCTTGATGCCTTCGTGGGCTTGCGTGTGTGCCGCCTTGATGTTCTTGTTTTGCGTGTGATGGCTCAATTACTACTGTGTGCCAGTCGTATGTGGGAAGTTTGCCTTCTTTTATTTTGCGGCGGTTTGTGAATGTGTCCTTTGCTGTTGGCACATACGCTTCAACTTTCATATCCAAAGAGGCGTAAAACATGGCAACAATCGCGCACATCATTGACTGGTCTTGCGGGTCAATTGGTTTGTCAACCTCGCCTGTCTTTGGCTCTCCATTGTCTTCAGCAAACAAAAAAGTCCCAAGGGTTTTGTAACCCGTTGGTTTCATAATCCAACCCGTCACAATGGTTGCCGCTGGCTCTGCCAGCACTGACAACATGAAGTCGCCTTGCTCTGTACGACCACAAAGCATCATGTTTTTATATGGGGCTGGATGTAGCAAGTATTTACGCTGGTCATAGCCAATGTATTCTTTGATTGCTCCAGTTACATCAAACCATTGCATCTGCGTTGGGTCAAAGTCGGCCACCGAAACCAACTTAACCATCTCTTTGATTAGCGGTGTCATGTGTTCTTCTCCTTGAGTTTGGCTTCAATAGCTTTGGCAAATATTCCATATGACCAATGTGCCGTCCAGTCAATTAAATGCCGCATCTTTTCAATTTCCTCATCCGTCAGCCCAACCCATGTGCGTTGTTGTGGTGTGGTGTAGAGCTTTGCACCAGTTGGCACATTACGAAGGTCTGCAAACTTAAATGGTGGGTTGCCTTCACCAGTTGGCAATTCTTCAACTATTGCCACAAACTCACCCTGCTCTTGCTTTGATGGAGGCTCAATAGGAAACCCCCAACCGTTAAAGCCAAGCACTTCTTCATCATCTGGCTCACCCTGCTTTTGCTGTGCTAATTGCTTCTCCAGCAAACGAACATGATCTTGTAATTCTGCTATTTCTACGCGCAAGTCATCCGCTACGTCTTCAAAGAAACTGTGCGGTGGTGTGGTGTAGAGAGCAAGAATGCTATCCAATGGAAAACCAAGGAACTTTGCACGCTCTGGTGTCATTAAGTAGCCATCATGTGCATAAAACGCTGGCTCACCCTGCTCTTGCTCATCCATCACACACTCAATGCAACTGCAATATGAAGTGCCACAGTTTTGTGGTCGTTTCTGCTCTTGCTTGGCTAGTGCTTTTGCAACTTCGCCGATTACTCGGTCATAATGCGCCAAATAATCAGGGTGTTCGTATTCTTCAATCAAATGATGGTTTTCTTGTAGCACCTCAAGCGCCAGCTTCATTGTTTCTTTATTCATGCTTAGCCTCCATCTGTGCCAGCTTGTCAGACAGTACACGCACCATCTCGGTTAGCACAGTTACCTCAGCCTCAAGACGGGCATTTCTAGCCCTCATGAGCCTGCTCTCTTGTTCTAACTCAGCTAACATTAAATTGTCTGTTTCAGCCATTTTGTTCACATATATGTTAATTATGGTTAGTGTGTTTGAATAACGTATTCGCACACACCGTCTTTTATTGGAGGCTCCATCCAAGGCGTTCTTGGGCCACTTGGCTCTTTCTCCAACACTCTGCGGCAAGTTGCACAAGGTGTAACCAAACGATTACAGTCATCACGCAACCCGTTGCAGCGGCAAATGTCAAATGCCAGAGTCATTCATCAACCCCGTTCATTTCAAATTCAACCCGTTGAATGGCAATGCGTTCTTCTTCCCAAACCAGTTTGTCGTAATCAGCTTGGGTCATGCTTAACCACGCCTTACGGGTTGCATCCAATACGTCAATGACGCGCTGGAGTTCCTCTGGCGAGTTTTCATAATCAAGATCGGCAAATGCTGCATTAAGTTTCGTGTTCATGGCTGCTCCTTTAGGCGCTTTCGCACTTCATTGGTGATACCTTTAAACAAGTCTTCTTTTTCAAGTTCCTTTGACCTTGCCTTGGCATAAGCTCTCCAGCCAGGCTTGCGAGCCATATTTGTGAGATGCTGGATTTGCATCTCCCTCACATTCTCCAAAGTCCAAGTCACCTGTTAGTTCCAAAGCCTTGTTAATCGTGTCTATATTATAAGACACATTATCACGAACTTGGTCAAGAATTTTGTGCGCTTCAAAGTAGTTCATTGGCTTAGGATTCTCCATGCTGTTGCGGCACACAATGGGACTTGTCCGTTTCCAATGGCTTTAAGTCTGTCCACTCTGGAGGCCAACCCATCAACCACTCGACCCACGCTGGGTTCAGTTTCCCACCATTCCCCGCGCCCATTGCTCTGGCTTCCTCTATCGTTGTGTTGGCTTTCAGTTGCGCCCATGCTCCCGATCCACCGCACATACCCTTTGTTCTGGGTGTTGGCCATGTGTAGGTCTTGCTCTTGGTTGCTCCCCTCTCTGCCGCGTAATCCAATCTGTCCCGCAAAGTCCCCATCTTGCCCGCCCCTTTGTGATCTGTTGCACAAGGTGTCGGCCACATCTCTTGACGTTTCTTTAGCGCCTTCCTGCTGTTGCTCCCACCGTCCAATCCTGTCGTGTTTGGCGTGTGAAAGCTGTCCACGCCATTTGGCGACAATCCAGATTCTGTCCCTCTGATGGTTTGCTCCAACATCCGCTGCTCCCAACACTCCCCATCTCGCATCAAACCCCATTGCGGCCAAGTCTCCGAGAACTCGTCCAAGTCCCCTAGAAGTGAGCATTGGTGAGTTTTCCACGAAAACGAATCTGGGTCGTACTTCGTGAATGATGCGCGCCATTTCTCCCCACATTCCACTTCGCTCTCCATTAATTCCTGCGCCTTTTCCTGCGGCACTAATGTCCTGGCAAGGAAAACCGCCCGATATAACGTCAACAATTCCTCGCCACGGCTTTCCATCAAAGGTTTGTACGTCATCCCAAATCGGGAAAGGCGGGAGAAGACCGTCATTTTGTCGGGCGCACAATACGCTTGCTGGATAGGGTTCCCATTCAACGGCGCAGACTGTTCTCCATCCGAGAAGTTTTCCCCCAAGTATTCCTCCACCTGCTCCTGCAAAAAGTGCGAGTTCATTAAGGCTTTGCTGATTAACCATGACATTCCAAATATCCTGTTAAATTTTTAAATAATTCTTTGTTGTCTTCGCAAAGACCTAAAACCGTGTTGCAACGATTGCAAAGAATCCCTCTTACTTTTCCTGTTGAATGGCAATGGTCAACATGGGGCGTGTTTTGCTTGTCTGTCCATTCAAGTGGCTTATGGCAAGTTGCACATGATTTATCTTGTTTTTCAAGTTGCTCATCAAACCATTCAAAGGCAACACCATATTTACGAACAACATCTTGCCTATGGTTTTTGCTTCTGTTTTTCACTCTGTAAGCAGCAACACGGTCAGGATTAGCCAAGCGCCAGGCTTTTGCTTTTTCTCTCATGTATTCAGAAGATTTGTAAATTTTTGTCATTACGCCACCTGCTTTCGTAATTCAGCCATTCGTGCCAACACTTCTAACGATGGTTTGGCAGCACGTTTGCTGTCTTCCTCAATCTTTCGCAAAGCAGGGTCTTTAAAGGCCACAGACACGGTTATTTCTATGTCTGGTATCTCAGCCCCATCCCAACGCATTTGATTGATGTATACCAGCGGGGCAGGAATAAAAGCACCGTTGTCTTTTTTCCATGCGTCTGTTGTTTTCATCCATTCAACGTGTTTAATGATTTGATCGGCTTGCAAGTCCAGCTTTAACTTTGACCATTTAGCCTGGCAAATAGCCTTGCCGCCTTTTCTTGGGTTCTTAGGCCAAGCAGTCCAGAATTGTTCAAACATCTTGTTTCCTTTTGGGCATAGGTTCTCCAAGGGTGGATAAGTATCCATTCCCGCTCCATCTTTCAATCTGTATCACATAGAAGTTCATAAAGGTTCATCTCACAGTCTTAAGACCAAGTGCGCTTGACGAATTGATTCACTTAGAGATTGAGCCTTGTTCCACCGTTGTACCCAATCCTTTAACAGTCGCTCAATCAACGCTGTTCGACAATGCAGGGGGTGTATCCTGATGACGGTGTTTCTTGACTTGGCAGCCCATGCAGGCCCAGTAACGTAACGTGAGTCACTCGGTCTGCCCAAAACAAAAACCCCCAAACACTTTTGGTGATCTTGGCCTTGGCGAGGCGGCAAGTAAACGATTGGAACCAACCAAAAGATTATTTACTGCTTTGCAAGACCACCAAAAATATTCGGGGGTTCTACGGTTGGTTCCTGTCGTCCGATGCCACTCAGACAATTTGGATTATACACAGATTTTTTAAGAATCCTGATCTTCTTCAAAAACTTCTTGATTGCCTTCGCCTTCTTCATAGGCAACCTCTAAGCAGTCAGCAAAGTTCACATCTAAAGTCGCACAGATGCTGATCAGCGATAAACCAATCCAGCCAATCATCTTGGCCATCTTGTCTGGGCTTTCTTGCTCGTTAAACCAGCGCAAGGATTCCATGTAGTCTTCAATGGCCTCCAGGTCAATCTCAATGTTTCCGTCAATGCCGCGAGTTGCCTCGACCTGGCGGATAATTTTCATCTCTGTTTCAGCGTAACTCATGTTCCATCCCTTCAAACCATTCAGGTTTTAACAGTTTCAATTGCCAAATTCTAGCCTTTGGAACGTGCTTCCAAGCACCTACCGCTGGTTGTTTTATGCCCAACAAGTCTGCGAGCTTACGCTGTGAGCCTGCCAACTTTACAAAATATTGTTTATCCATAACTTTTATTATGCCATAAGCTAGATTGTTGCACCAAAGCAACAAAGCAAAATATTTTTACTGATTGTGGTAAATCTTGATAATTTGGCTTATTATTCATACATCCCGTAGCGCAACGCAAGCGGTAACTTAGGAAACGATATGAAACAGACTTACATTGTTGAATTCAACACAACAAACACTCAAGATGGCTGGTCACGCATTGAGTTCACTTCAATCACAAAAGCACTTGGTTTTATTTCACTTATGGTGAAACGTGGAACTCATTGCCAAATTTTTCAAGGTTGAACAAAATGAAACGCACTTACATCTTCCCCGATCAGTTTGCACATCAAATCTTCACCAGCGTGAATTTCAGCGGCATGAATTGCGCTGTCATTGTGGCTTTTGACGACCCAGATGATGCGTTTGTTTTTATTGCCCATAGCTTGTACAACATCACGTACGATCTGAAACCTTCAGAATCTATGCGTATTACTAACTTGGCTAACGAAATGATGGAGCGAACATGAAAAACACTTTTTACCCTGACCCACCAAAGAAACCACTTTTTGAGCGCGTCTTGCGTGTTCTTTATGTTGTTGCCGCCTTCACCGTATTCATCTTAATCTGGACTGGACTATGAAAGTTTATCAAGCAATTAACGCAGTACAAACCGAATTGGCAGCAATCGGAATTAGCAAGTCATCACGCAACAACCAAGGTGCTGGCTACAACTTTCGAGGCATTGATGCTGTCTACAACGTCTTGTCTTCAATCATGGCTAAAAACGGCCTTTGCATCATTCCAAGGATGCTTACAAGGATTAGTGAGGAACGTGTTAGCAAAGCAGGTGGGGCATTGTTTTACATCACCGTAGAGGCTGAGTTTGACTTGGTTAGTGCAGAAGATGGGTCTAAGCATATAGCTCGGACTTTTGGCGAAGCAATGGATTCAGGCGACAAAGGGACAAACAAAGCAATGTCAGCCGCTTACAAATACATGGCTTTCCAGACTTTTGCAATTCCAACTGAAGGCGATAACGATGCAGACGGACAAACGCATGATGTAGTCGCTAACAAGCCAACGCTAGACGCTAAACGCTTACAAGGCGCAATTGACAAAATTCTTGCTGGTCAATACACAACCGAGAAGCTGCGTGACACCTTTTTCTTGACGACAGACCAAGAAAAACAAGTGGTGGAGGCACTAGCAAATGCTTAATATTCGCGCTAGTTCTCTTGCTGAGATCATGACAGACCCTAAAGGTAAGGATGAAACCTTGTCAGTAGGGGCTAAGACAGCTATCACCAAGCAGGCCAAAGAGTTTGTGTATGGCTTTGATGAACGCTTTTCTAGCAAGTACACCGAAAAAGGGATTCTTGTTGAAGACCGTTCTATTGAATTGCTTAACTCTGTGATGTTCTCAAACTACAAAAAGAACACCGAGCGCAAGACAAATGAATGGCTAACTGGTGAAGCAGACATTGTTACAGCAGACCAAATCATTGACATCAAATCTAGCTGGTCGCTTGCCACCTTCCCTGTGTTATCTTCTCAAGGTGAGGATAAGACATACGAATGGCAATTACGGGCTTATATGTGGCTTTGGGACTTGGACTATTCCCATATTGCTTACTGCCTTGTAAACACACCAGACAACCTTGTAGGCTTTGAAGACAAGAAGCTGCATCAGGTAGAACACATCAACCCTGAATTGCGGGTAACCGTGGTCAAGTATGTGCGTGATAAAGCACTAGAAGACAAGATCAAATTTAAGGTTGATGAAGCGCGTAAGTTTTACGATTTGGTCGTAAAGCAGATTTCAGATGAACATTCAAACTAAGGAAACAAAATGGCAATAATTTATGAAGTAACCGTAAAAGCTGGCGTGTACCAGAAAGACGGGCAAGAGAAAATCCGCTACCAGCGCATCGGCAGCGTCATCGAAACCAAGAAAGGCCCGATGCTTAAACTTGACCAGATGCCTTTGGTTGAAGGCGGCTGGGAAGGCTGGGCTTACCTTTTTGAGCCGCAGGCAGATGGCTATAAAGCACCAGCAAAAGGCAAAGCGCCAGCCAGCGGCGGGTTTGATGATATGGATGACAAAATCCCATTTTAATTTTTGGGGGTGAAAGTCAACAATTTGCAGTTGCCAATGGCAAGTAGCCCCCACCTTTTCTCATAGGAACCAATATGTTTGAATTTTTCAGAGCGAGAACCAAAGACGCAATCACCAGCTTCAAGGCGGCTGATTCCATCAAAGACATAGCCAAGATGCACCACGATGTTATTGTGGCGTGTTTACAACGATTCGGGCCATTGGGCAAAGATGGTATTTCTAACTACACAGGACTGCAAAGCAATCAGGTTGCCAGGCGCATGAATGAGTTGGAAAAGATGGATTTAATTGAGTTAACTGGAAAACAGGTAACTTCTAACAGCGGCAGGGCAGAGCGTGAATGGCGCTTTAAGCCTCAACAGCAAGATTTATTAACCAAAGTTTATTTTTCTGACCTATGAAAACAGTATTAGCCCCAAACGCACCTTGGCCTAAGCCTTCAGACTTTAAGTATCGTAGGACTGGCTGGCGCAAGGCTCAGATTGCGAATCTGGACTACTTTGCTGAAACACACAATGAGTTGCTTCAACCACCTAAACGTGGTCAAGGCAACCCAAATGCAGGAAAGAACTTCCAGAAGTTTAATCTTCGATTTTTGTAATGACGTAGGTGGAGACGGTTACAGCTTCGTCTTCATCTTCTTCGTCTTCTTCTAATTCTTCTTCTTCGTCATCAAATTCAGCAACTTGCTCATAGTCAGCAGCCCAGCCGTTTTCTTGCTGGAACTCAATGAACTCGCGGATTAGCTCAATCTTGTCAAAGTCTGAAGTTTCGATAGTTACCTTTTCTTCACCACCCCAAGCCGAAATGTCAATTTCAATTTTGTACATGATTAGTCCTTTAAACATCAATAATTTGCCCACGAAACTCGATTTGCCCATCAGCCCATTTGTGAACTAACTCAGGCCAGAGAAGTTTCCCATCTTTAAATGACAGAACGGCGAAACCCGAACGCCAGTTAACAGGCGCGTCTTCCAAATAGTCCATGAATTGTGGGCCATCTGTCTCAGCAAGTGTACCCGTATCAACCCCAAACCTGTTGCCGTTGTAGTCAGCGTAAGGCGTTACTTTAAGGCTATGTAGATGGCCTGTAACCATTGTTTTACCGCTTCCAACTGTGTTGTTGTGGGTAGCATGAATACCGCCCTTCCAGCGGTGTTTAACGACCACATCATCAGTCACCCAGCACGACCAGCAGGGTTTCCACGCAGGAAAATGGTCTTTAAGGGAAAACCCTTTAACTTGTTCGTACTGCGGCGCGTTTGCGGCTAGACGATTCTCAAACCGAGCGTCATGGTTTCCAAGCGTCCAAACCAACTGGACATTGTGACGGGCGGCTTTGGCGGTTTCCTCAATTTCACCCATTGCTAAATCACAGGCTTTTAGTTCCTGAATAACAGTAGGGGTTGAATCCCAGCCAATACGAGGATGACGGCTAATGGAAGCACCGTCAAAAACATCGCCGTTAGCAATAACTGCCTTCGGTTGCAGTTCCTTAATAGCCCATAACAGACCACGATAAGCAGTAGTGTGAATACCTGGCCAAAAATGTGAATCAGAGAAAATAATGACAGTTCCATTTTCTATCCCCAAATTAGCCCTAGCTGGATTCTTTGCAGCTTGCTGCAATCCCCTAAACTGATCTGCCCTTGTTGAAGTGTTTTCTAATGGAATGTTACGTCTTTCCTCAATGCGCCTGCGTCTGGCGTTTACCTTGCGTAAGGTTGTGCCAAGAATTTCAGCAATCTTTTGGGTTGAGCCGTGAACCTTCCACAGTTCAATAAACTCATTTTCTGAACATAACGGTCTAGGCATATCAATCCTTCAGTTTAAGTCGCCAAAATAAAGTGCCAGTAGCACCCCAAGGTTTACTCGGTTCAAACAGCTTAAAACCACAATTGATCAGGCTGTTTGAAGATGCAGGGTTGAGATATGTATCAGTAATAAGCCAGCGCCAGCCTAACGCTCTGGCTTGGCGAATCCTCGCTCGAATAAGTCTTTTCTGTATTCCTTGTCCACGATAACCAGATAGAACGCCTGCACGACACAAATAACCAGTATCACCCCAGCGAACAGAAGGAACAAGACCCGCAAAAGCGCATGGCAAATTGAGTGCGTCATAAACTATCCACCACCAGCCCGTTGTTGTATTAAAAGGTGTATCAAAAGGTAGGCACTTTTTTTGAAGTACCTGCAATTCTTTCTGTATTTTTGAACAGCGAATGTCTACGCGCTTGATTTTCATAAGCGCATTAGACGTTTTCAGTATGACCTATTTATGAATAAGCGCGTGTGCCAGCTTTATCAATGATAAGAGCTTGTTTGCGTGGTGCTGTTGCAACAGTATTTGGAATAGAAATGTGTGTCCAACCGCCGCCTGTTGGCGTTTCAAACTCACGAATCACTTGGTCGTAAGCAATGCCAGACGCAATGATGGCCTTCACAACTTGATCTGGTGTCATGCCTGGCACACGAATGTCAGCAGCGCAACCAATACGGTGCTGGCTTGTGTCTTTAGAACCCACAGCGTCATTGACCTGTTTACACCTAAACGCCGAATTAACCATGATTGGCTTGCCGCCTAAAACGACTTTGACTTGTTCTAAAAAGTCAGCCAAGCGCACTAGGTTAGCCAACTCTGAATCATTAGGCGTGTTGTCAAACTCACGGTGGTCGGTATGCGTAAGTTCTTCAAGCGTAAAGTGTGGTGTTAAGTTCATTTGACTGCCCTCATCATCTCTTCGGTTTTAGACTTGCTTCCAGCAGATGAACCACGGTGAAAGTTCAACACAGTACCGCACATGGTTATCAGCGAACCGATGGCCATATATGCAATCTCTTTATTCTCAACAGGAACGCCCTTAAAGAACACAATCCAAGTCATGATGATGGTTGCACTCACAATCGCAAAATCAAGGATGTAAGCCGCGTTTTTGGCTACCCATGAAGCATTTTCAGATTCTTGAATCTTACTGTTCATGTTTCTAGCATCAGCGGTGTTGGCCATGTCTAGCTTGGCATATTCCAACTCCAACTCTGCCAGCTTTTGTGCAGCCGCAGGGTCGCCCGATATAGCCTTAGCCACAGCCTCAACAGAATCAGAAACGCCAAACTTAGTAGCCAAAGCGCTAACGGCAGCACCGCCCAATGGCCCAGCAACCGCTGTCGCCAATGTCGGGGCGATACCTTTGAGCAAATTGAATAAATCATTCATCATCTTTCCTTTCAAAAAGTTTTTGCTTACGTTCAAGCTGTTCTGCACGTTGCAGGATGATTTCAGCTTTACGAATTTGTTTGTCTGCGTACAACGCTAGTGCAATTGAGAACCCCAACAACACAATCAGGCAAGTGACAATTGCTACCCACAAATAAAATTCTTTCATAGTGCTGAATACAACGCCGTTATCCACAGGGCCGATACTGTTAGCACGATCACGTACCCCAGTTTGGCCATCAAAATTTGTTTGCGGTGATCGTGTTGCCATGCGTTATCTCGATCTTTCTTGAGCTTTAACTCACGAGCAACCTCTTGTTCCTCAACTATCTCATCTTGCTTTGCCAAAAATTCTGCGTACATTGCACCCAAACCTAGCGACTCAGGTGTGCCGTAGATCATGGATTGCTTTAGTTGTGCTGAAAGTTGTTTCATTTGCCATTGAATTTCTATGCGATCAATTGCACTATCGGCAACTTTCTCGGTGGTAAGAGCTTCTTCATCAAGTTCCAGACAATGTATTTTGAGCTGTCGAATAGCCTCAAAATAAACCTTTAAATTTTCACATATATCGTGTACGGCTCTTGCTTGGAATTCTTCATAACTCAGTTCTGGTTCTGGCTTGCGACTTGCCTTTTTCTCCACAGGCTTGGCTTGTGTTTCAGGCGTTGACGACAAAACAGTTTGTTTCTCAGATTTGCCATTTTGTTCACCACTAAAAAGATTAGTAATCCAACCCCATAGCCCCGTAACTGTTTCGTAAGTTTCTTTGACTTGACCGACAATGCCTTCCACTTCAGATTTAGCATCATCGATGAATTGCTTGCCTTCTGAGAGCATTTGGCAACCAGCTCGAATAGCACCCACAGCGCTTTGTGCCATAAGAAGGAGACTGATTGGGTCCACATTATTTTGTGTGATTCATCAACATAAAGACAGCGCCTGCCATACTCATAATCATTGCACCAGCGCAAGTAATCATGATGGTTTCCATGCGTTTTAACCTGGCGTTGATAATCTCATAACGCAAAGCACAAACTTCTTCGTGGGTGGATAGCCTTGCGTCTGTTGCGTCAATCGTTGTCATTTCTGTTTTCTCAATTAAAAAACATTAAAAAGTTTCCGCTGTTTGCGGTCAGGAAGTTCCAACCAGTGTTGTTGCCGCTGTTGGTCGAATTGTATGCGTTCCACGTACCGCCCGTAGCCGTTGAATCTTGGATGTTCATGTAGTAAGCGTTGGTCGTTCCGCTGGCTTTGTTGATTGTCCTTGCCGTACCAGCCACGCTACTGTTAAAGGTCACCAAGTTGCCCGCCGTTCCGCTCAAGTTGAAGTTGGTGACGGTTAATGAGTTTGCCGTACTGAGCAAAGAAATTGTGCAGGGTTGAACGGTGTTCCTTAAAGTTTTAAGTGTTATGGCCTGATTGGTGGAGCCTATGGTTAAAGTTCCCGTGCCAGACATTGTGACAATCGCATCTGGAACAAACGTACTTATACCCGCAAGCGCTGCTGCTGAAGAAGTTGTAAAAACAATCTCAGTACCAGTAAAGTTATATGATGTTCCAGTTGTTGACCCAGTAAATCCTGTTGTGGATGTGCCGCCAGTGATTGTTATAGAACTGTTTGTAAGCGTTAATGTTTTTGTGTTGCCGCTACCAAAGCTAAAAGTTCCCGTGGTAATTGATTTGGCGTTTGAATCAAAAATTCCGCTAGATAAAGTAATAGCTTTATCGCTTGCCACTGTTAAAGCGTCTGCCAACTGATATGTTGTTGTGGTATTTGTTCCTGTGCCAAAATTTATGGGTGAGTTTATCGTTACGCCATTTGATGTAAGCACCTGCGTGCCTGATGAGCCTCTGAAAGCAAAAGCAATATTACCCGCAATCAACGTCATGCCAGTATTAAAGGTCATGTTGTTGTATATGTTGAATTGCGGCGCAGAAGACAATCCTGCGTTACCAGCCCTACCTGTAAATCCAGTAAAGTTTATGCTTTTAACCAACTGAATGCCACCACTAAAACCAAGGTCGGCACTGCCAGCGGTGAAGTTCATGTTAATTGCAAGGTTTTCTGCAACCGTGGTAGGCACATGAGAAAAAGTTCTTTCGCCACTAGATGCGTTTGCGTTTGCGGTAATCGTTGGGTTTGTTCCTGTAATTGTCAGGTTGGTTCCAGTTACGCTCCACAATGAACCTGACGTACCTGTCAAGAAAAACTGACCTGTACCAAAGGCAATTGTTCTTGCAGTCGACCCAGTGCCAGTAAATGTACCAAACAAAGTTATGTTGGAAGCATTGAGATCGAGCGTCCCCGCTGTCAAAGTCATTGATCTAAGAGCAGAAGTCCCACAAGCCAAGTTATCTTGCAACTGCCATGAGCCGCCCACGCCGTTAAAAGTGATGGGGAAATCTAAGTTCTGAGCGTTAGTAGTTATTGTTCGGACAGTTGCGCTGGTTGAACCAAATGTTGTTGTGTTCGCTCCAGCAACCAAACTCATGCCCGATGAAAGCGTCAGGTTGCCGTAAACTGTTCTTGCGCTGTTGTTTAATGCCGCTGTGTATCCCGTGAAGTCAAGATTGCGAATAAACCCTTGAATGGTAAAAGGCTCTGCACCAGCGCTAATATAGAACGACACAGAGTTTGCTTCTGTGCCGCCACCAGTTTGTCCGTGGCTAATAAATCGTGTAGTCCCTGATGGCACAGCGCCCGTGACGTTAACTGTTGGAGTTCCTGTGACGGTTAGGTTGGTCGCAAGAGCACAGTTCCATATTGTTTGCCCTACGTTTGTGTTAGTTATTGTTATGTTGCCTGTGCCAAAAGCCAGAGTTCTTGTATAGGAAACTGAACTGGCAAAGTTGCCGTATAACGTAAATGTAAAGTTGTTTAAATTAAGCGTGCCCGTAGAAAGACCTACGTTTCTAGCGCCAGCAGAACCAACGTTTAATGCGTCTTGCAATGTGTAAGTTGTTGAACCAGCGTTTGCGACTGAACCAGCTACAGTTTGAGCGCCTGTTGTGGCGTTTAAATACGATACGGTTGTGTTAGTGCTTGCTGTTACCGTGTACGTGCCGTTGTAACCTGTTGGAGTGACGCCCGAAACAATGATTGTGCTACCTACTGCAATACAGTTAAGTGTACTACCAATAGTTAAAGTAGCTGTTGTTCCGTTACCCGTTGCGGCAGTTGTGGTAAGGTTGTATCCAAAGTTGATTGGGAAATCTAAGTTTTTGGCGTTAGTTGTAATTTGCTGAGTTCCGCTTGCTCTGCAAAATGAAGTGCTTAATGTACTTGGGGTTACGGTTGTTCCGCTACTGATAATCAAGTTACCGTATATAAACCTAGTGTTACCAGCTAATGTTCCAGTAAAACCCGTAAGATTTAAATCTATAAAGCATCCGTTAATACCAATAGTATCTGAACCTGCTGACACGTTTACAGTAATAGCGTTTGTTTCCGACCCTCCAGCGGTATTTCCATGAGATATAGTTCTTGTAACAGCACCACTTTGGTTGCCTGTTATATTAACAGTTGGTGTTCCTGTAAGAGTAAAGCCTGTTGCGGTTTGCATACCCCAAACACCAGCACTTCCTACGTTATAGATGTTGGTGTAATTACCAGTACCAAATGCAATCGCTCTTGTGTTTGAATTGTTTGATGCCCACAATCCAAAGTTTGTCAACGTAAAATTGTTTAAATTAAGCGTGCCAGTGTTAAGCGTAATTGTTCTGCTTGTTGCTGTCCCTACGCTCAAATCATCTTGCAACGTATAGGTTGTTGACCCGCCGTTAACAATAAGTCCTGCTACAGTTTGTGCGCCTGTGGTTGCGTTTGCGTATGAAACAGTTGAGTTGGTACTTGCTGTTACTGTGTATGTACCGTTGTAACCTGTTGGAGTAACTCCTGAAACAACAATGGTGCTACCAACAGCAATAACTTGAATAGACGTTGCAAATGTTAATGTAGCAGTTGTTCCATCTCCAGATGCTGCTGTTGTAGCAAAAGAATATCCAAAACCAATTGGAAAATCAAAATTTAATCCAGCACTTGTAATTTGTTGAGTGCCACTTGTAAGAGCGAAAAAAATTCCGCTTGTGCCAGCAGTTAACGTCATGGTGCTACTCATTACCAAGTTGCCGTATATGTTTCTAGCGCTATTTGACAGTGTGCTTGAGCAACCAGTAAAGTTTATATTTTTCCATACGCCGCTTACGTTTACAAGACTGCCAACATCACCAGCTTGAATGTTCAAGTTAACTGCGTTTGGTTCAGTTCCTCCAGCGGTAGCACCGTGGGTAAATGTTCTTGTAAAACCAGAGTTGGTACTGTTGTTAATTACGTTGACTGTCGGTGTACCTGTGACTGTTAAGTTGGTTGCGGTTGCTACGCTCCAAAGCGTTTGGTTACCTGTGTTAGATGTACCAGCTAAGGATATTGAACCACCATTAAAAGCTAATGTTCTAATGTTTGAATTGTTTGAACCAAACGAAAAACAAGAAGCCGTAAAACCACCAAGATTTAATGACCCGTTTGTAAGAGTAAGTGGGCTAGGTGTAGTGAGTGCAGTTGCTAATGTCCAGCCACCTCCAACGCCATCAAAAGTAACAGCAGCTAATGTATTTCCGTTTGTACTTACTGTTTTACCTGTTGTTGTGGCTCGAAATGTAGTTGTGCTTGAATAAGATCGAGTAAAAAGCGAAGTTATTGGCAATCGAAAACTACCATACACATCAAACGCAACCGTACCCGCTAACGTCATTACACCGTTAACAGCAGTAGCATCAAAGTCAGCGCAAACCGCAGTAACAGTCGACATCGTTACTGTGAACGCAGTCGTACCTACGTTGGAGTTGGCGTCAAAAAATACGTTATCAGCAGATGTTGGGACAGACGCACCAACAACCCCGCCTGATGAGGCAGACCAGTTTAAGGTATTTGTACCGTTCCAAGTACCTGTGCCGCCAACCCAGTATCTGTTTGCCATTACTCAGCAGGGATGGGGTTGCCATCCTGATCGTAAACAACCTCGCCCTGCTCATCACGCATGTAATTTGGTGGTGGTGCTGTGATAGCGGTCAACCAGTTGGCAATACGCTCTTGCTTCATGGCCTCCAGCTCGTCATCGGTGTACGTGTGGTTGTCAGGAAGGTTTAACGCATCCCTAAAAATAGCCCCGTTGTGGTCGTATTCAAAAATGATTTGCATATTAAGCCTGTGTAGTTACTGCAATGACATCCCAACGTGTGTTGTTGGTGTTGTACATACATCCAACATACGTGGTCTTGTTGATGACTGTGGTTGTTGGTAAGACCGTACCAACTACGGTATAGGTTGCGTCCCAAGTCAACGCTCTGGCAGTGCCGTTGTCCAGCAGCCTGAAAATCAGCTTATTACCGTCCAGAGGCGTTCCTGTTGGAGCGTTGATGGTCAGGGCAGATGCAAGGGCTGTATAGGCGTATACGTCCGCTGTGGCGATGCTTGGAGTGAGGGATGTGGCTGTCGCTGCGGTTACGACTCTAGGGTCGATACGCTTGTTTGACAAAATCTGTGTCCCCGTCAAGGTGGCAACCGTTGCATCAATTGCAATAGTTCCTGTACCTGTAATTGGGCCACCAGTAAGACCTGTACCTGTTGCTACGCTTGTAACTGTGCCGCCTGACGATGGGCTGGTGTTAGTGATCGTAAAGTTAGGATAAGTCCCGCTTGTTGAAATACCAGTGCCAGCAGTCAAAACTACAGTTTGATCTGGTGCGGTGTTAGTAATGTTTAAAGTGCCGCTACTTGTAATCGGACTTCCAGTAATTGAAATACCAGTGCCAGCAGAAGCGGAAACAGATGTAACTGAGCCTTTGTTGTTAAACGTATTCCAATCTGTTGATGTCAAGTATCCATTAACTGATGCGGTGGCGGCTGCCATGCTGATTGCAGGCGTTGTGCCACCAGAAGACACAACAGGCGCAGTCCCCGTTACAGATGTAACCGTTCCACCAGATGAAGGACTTGTGTTTGTTACTGTAAAGTTAGGGTAAGTACCTGTAACAGAAATACCAGTGCCAGAAGCAATTGCAACCGTTTGATCGGGAGCAGTGTTGGTAATGTTTAGCGTACCGCTTGAAGTAATCGGGCTTCCTGTTACAGAAATCCCAGTACCTGCCGTGGCTGCTACAGATGTTACCGTTCCCGTGTTACTTGTGTAACCAGATGGGTTAGATGCAGGATAAGCACCAAGAGCAGTTAAAGCCAAAGGAGCCGTAATTGCCCCTGTACCGCCATTAGCAATAGCAACTACACCAGTAACGTTTGCCGCAGTCCCTGTGGTGTTTTGATTCCACGTAGGAATTGCGCCAGCTAAGTCAGCATATCCAAGGCTAACAGCGCCCGTTTGCCCGTTTACCGATGTAACAGGAATTGCTGTCCAGGTTGTGTCGTAGTTTGTATTACTTGCTTTGACAAGCACTTGTCCCGTTGTGCCGCCAGTAGCAACGCCTGCGCCCGTAGCGCCCGTGTCGCCTTTTGGCCCAGTATTACCCGTGTCGCCCTTAATGCCTTGAGGAATCGTAAAGTTAAAAACAGCCGCGCTAGATGTGCCTGTATTTGTTACAGCAGCAGGCGTTCCAGCCGCCCCTGTTGTAGTAGCGCCAACCGCAATAGTTGCAGCCGCACCAGTTGCACCTTGCGGCCCTTGAGCGCCCGTTTGACCTTGCGGCCCTTGTGGGCCAATCATCCCGTGATCAATATTGATCTCTTGACGGGCAACTGGCGTAACTTCAACAAGAATGTTCTGTTGACTAGAAACTAAAACCTCAGTCTCATTTACTGTTACAGCAACATCGCTGACAGCCCCTTTGGTGATTGTCAGTTGGGTCGCCATATTAGTTCACCACGCCATCTGAGCGGACAAGGAACAACAAGAAAATAATGCTGTCTTGTGCTGGTGTTGTGCCAGAAGACGGAAAACTAATCTTGATGCGACCACTAAATGCCACAGGGTCTTGAGCGTTAATGTCTAACTGCGGGTCAGTAGAGATTACAGACCATGCGCTTTCATCAATTACCAGCGTAAAAAGACCAGCAGCATTATTTCTGTTTGTAACCGTCAGGTCTACCGCTGTTGGCGTTGATACTGTGTAATCAGCAATGTCAAAAGATAAACCATAACGAGTGTCAATAAGGTTTGAAATTTGTCTGCGAATGATTTGTGCGCTGATTGTTGCACCAGTAAGGTCAACAGGCACACCAGCCGTTGCCATTGTCAAATTCCAGAAAGTCTTTTGGTTATAGACCAGCTCTCCAGAAATGATTGGATTGTCAAACCCTGACACTTGCGTCAGAGTGTTTTTATTAAATATTGCCAAGATAGTTCCCTGTTCTCAGGTTGTGACGCTCCCTATGTACTCACAGGGCTACGAAGTCTTGTATTGTTGTTTTATTTTACGTCAATATTTGCCTTCTGCAAACACATTTACAAAAACCGTTCCATCCTCAAGCGCTTCAATTTCATGCCATTCGTCTGCAACTAGGTTTACAGGCTGCGTGTCTTTGTTCATGATCAGGGACTTTGCTTCTTTGGTCACCAAACATGAACCAGCGTGGCACATAGTCAAATGCGAATATGCGTGTTCATGGCGCGGCAGCCCTTCGCCTTTGTTAGCGTGGTATACGTTAAGGCTGGCCCCGTCATACGTGACTTGGTGTTTTGGTGTTATGTGTTTTGTCATTTTCATATACTACTGGCACATCTTGCCACTTGCTTGTATACCCTTGAGTTATGTTTATGTAACGCACTTGCATGGTTTGTGCGCCATCTTCTTTTACAAACAAACGAAACTCTGGAGTGCAGTTTGGATAAATCACAATGTTTGAGCGCCTTGGGTAGTTGGTTGCGACTGTGTTGCGTTGCCGTTTTCATCAATAGCTGGTGGGACGTATTGTGAAATTTCACCAAACTCACCCGTTAAAGTGCGCGTCCAAATTTCTTTACTGTGCTCGTATTCATCAGCGGAATTGCAACCAAACGGCATTTCGTCTGCAAACTCATCAAATTTAACAATGCACTCAAACATTGAATGTTGTTCATTGGCCCACTTTGGGGTTTTTACATAATCAACTGTAAACATATTTGTCCTTTAAGAAACTCGAACCCACAAACCGCCGTTGTACAAAGTATTTCCGCAACAATTGTAATAAATAGAATATGACAGGGATTTCCAAGTGCCTGACAAAGTAGCGGTTCCTAGCGTATTTCCAGACTGGACGCGAAGACCAGACCCTCCATTTTGCAAGCCAGTTACTCGAAGTGTTGTGGCAGACACAGTTGAACCTGGGTTAATTGTTCCTGTTGTAGTAGTGATAGCAAGAACATAACTACCAATACTTCCTTCAGTTGGAGCAGCAATTGTTAAAGTTCCCGAACTTGTAATTGTTCCACCAGATAAACCGTTACCTGTTGCAACTGAAGTTACTGTGCCAGGGTTTTGTGTAACAGTTACAGCGCCTGTGCTTCCATTTACAGATGTAACGCCACCATTACCAGAAGTAGTTGCATAGTTTACCGATTGACTAGCAATATTTAAACTTGTGATGAATGAACCACCAGATGCAGGGGCGGTGGCTGTTGCAGCATTACCTGTAGTAGAAGCAGACGAACCTGTAGTAGAAGCAGATGAACCTGAGACGTTAATTGCCCAAGTGCCAGAAGCGCCTGTGCCTGTTGGCGATGGCACGTTTGTACCAATTACAAGTCCAAGGTTTGTACGCGCATTTGCAGCAGTGCTTGCGCCAGTGCCACCGTTAGCAACAGGAACAGCGTTTACCAATCCGTCAGTTGCGTCAAGCTGTCCAGAAGTGTTTAAATTGTTCGCTAGTTGCGAAATATTGTAAGCCTGAGTCATAGTTCTCCTTTAGGCAGCGCCTATCCTTGCAAAAGTTTGTTGATTAAGCAACGTCAAATTATTGTCAAAAGCGGTTGTCAAAATAAAATTGTTTGCACTTGCCGTGTAATCATATCCTGAACCTTTTGTTAGTAAAAATCCATTGGCATAAATTTCCATTGACAAAGGATTATTTGGGAATGGGTAAGTTGTTTGACCAGAAGTTGAGTAAGCTGGCGTGTTAGCAATGTTGCTTGCTGGCACAGCCAAGTTATTTGGTGCAAATTGAATTATGGATAAACGACCAGTCAAAGCCGAAGGAAACCCATCTAATGCGCTTGTTGTTACGTTTACATCATAATCAATTTCGCTAAATTGAACACCGTTTACAAAAATAAATTCAAATCCGTTTCTTATTTGATAAGTTGTTGGACTAAAACTTGTAATTGACGAAACGTCCTGATCGTACCTAGTAAATGGCGCATAGTTTGAACCAGCAGCTCGATACCGATAAATTGTCAATCCAGCAGTAGCTCCAGAAATTGTTGTGGTAAACGTAATTACTTTGGTTGTTTGGTTGACAGTAGAAACGGTGTAAGTAGTTGGTGAGCCTGTATTTGTAAATGACAACACATCACCAGCTTTAACTTGATTCCAAGGCAGACCAGAATAAGTAACAGTGTTTGAACCGCTTGACCCAATTGTTATATTTAATGGTTCGTAATATACGCTTGTGCTATTGCCTCTCATGAAAATGATAACAACTGTTTCACTTACAACACAAGCATTGCTCATAACCACAGTGGTGCTTGTTTCGCTGTATTCGCTTGGGTCAAGCAATACGCCATTACGAAACACAAGAATCCAGCCAACTGTATGTGTAAAACTAAAACTTGTTTGACCAGCAGTAGCAATAAATACTTGTTCTGTGTAATAGAAATTATCAGATTCGGTAAATCCAACAACGCGACCATAAATGTCAATGGTAAGAGTTGCGGCATTAAATGATTTTGAATAAACGCCAGCGCCAAAATTTAAATAGTCATGCAAATTGACCTTCATTGAACCATCTGGGTTGTTGGTTACAGCCAAAAATCCATCGTTTAAGTTGTTACCCGTAGCGCCAGTAATCGTAAGTTGACCAGTTCTCACATCCAAGTCAATAAAACTTTGAACGCTACCTGCTGGGTCAAGCAAAGCAGACCATTGAGTTGAGTCATAAATAGATGTATTGGTAGGAACAAAAGCGCCGCCCAAATTTATGTATCCAGCAGTACCTACATCAAAACTAAATTTGCGGTTTTGACGGTTTGCATAAAGCAAATAATTTGTTGTTCCAAATGCGGCTACTGAATACCATGTGTATAGCGTTGGGTCTGTACCGCCATTAGCTGTGTCATTGTTGTAAATGCCAAAGTAGGCTTTGTTACGGGCAATATAACTAAACCCACTTGTACCTGTAGCGTTGTCTGCGTATGCAACAGCCAACCATCGTTTGCTGAACTGAAAAGTTAATGGACGCCATTGAAATACAGAAGATGATGCAGAAAAGTTGCTTGAGCCAAGTGCGTTTACATACTTGACAGAAAAATACCAATCTCCCTGTGGTATGTTGCTTATGGTAACAACGCCCATTGATGATGAAGGGCTGTACGGATTGCCGCCAGGGTTAATTGCCGTTGTTCCAGCAAAGAACCTTTGAGACAAAGTTGGCGAGGAGTAGGCAGAGTAATAAACTTCTGCATATTGCACAATGCCATTACTTGCCGCTGTTACAAAAACATCAAAAGAAGGTATTGGCGCAGTTGTTTGAATATTAGTTACGCTAGGCACATAAAGCGTACCAAAACCAAGAGGCGAACCAATACCTGTGTTTGGCGATGGCTTGAATTGCGTAATGCTCATGTCGTCATAAACTAATGGATTAAATTCCATTAAAGACAAACCAGCAGTAACTTGTCCGTCATCACTAAACTTTTCAACAATTTGAGAAATTCTAAATAACTTTGCAGACCATCCGTAATTTGCATTTGTAACTGTTACAACATCTCCAGCATCTAACTGAATGCCTGAAAAGTTAATGTCAACTTTGATTTGCAAATCTTCTCTTGCAGATTCTAAAAATCGGTTTGCTAAATATTGTGAACGAACGCTATTGTTTACCAATGGCAAACTAATAGTCTGTTTGTTAATTGGTTCATTAGGATAAAGCAACGAAGGATTAATTATGGATAAATCAAACGTGGCGCTGTTAAAACTGTCTTTTGCAGTTCCGTCTGGAAACTTTACTTCAGCAATGTTGTAGCTAGATGCAAGGTCAATTGGAGACACTTGAATTGCAGACACCATGTTTGAGTCGTTAATGTCCATTACCACTGTGTAGGTTGGCTTTTGAACAATAACGCCCCATTTACCAGTGATCTGGTTGTACTTAATTAAACAGTCGCAGCACGATGCCATTGACTGCATATTGGTCATGATCGTGTTGGTGGTTTCTAACGCTCCATCAAATCTAAATCTAGCTTGCGTTGCGCTACCTCCACCAGACGGAATATATGAAAAATTTTCATCACTGTAAGTATTTAAAGCTGTTAACGATGTTGTGTCAATTTGAGACAACAATAAGCCAGCGCCATATCTTTCAGATTGCCAATAATCGCTAAAGCAATCGCCAGGCTTGTAGCGGCTATTTGTAATTTGAAATCTAGTTTGTTGGATACCCGTAATATTTGCTTCTCTGTTGTACGTCAATTCAATAATTGCAAACGCAGAATTACTCATTAACTTTGTGTTATCCCATTGGTAAACAAGTCCAGAGGATTGCATTACCTGAATAGCTGTCAAAGATGTATTTGTGCCAGATGATGAGCCATTGCGGTAAAGATAAATATTCATCTTTCCTGCAACAGTTGTATCGGTTATGCCTGTAGATTCATCCAACAAGCCAACAACTTTGTATGTGTCTGCTCCAGTTCCAAATACGCATTTCTTGCCGCCCCAATACACATCGCCAAATGTATATGTATCTGGAGTGCCGCCTGTTTCTGTGTTTGTGACCTCAGCAAGTGTCAAAACATAAAATAGTTTTTGATTGTCAGACGTAATGCTTAAGTCTGTAATGATGCCGCCAAGATAAGCAGAACCATAAACAACTGGCACTTTGTTGTCACCTGCTGGCGGGACTTGCGAACGACTGCCAGGGTTTTGCGTAGCATCATTAAAATTAGGCGCTTGTGGCCCAAATGCTTTGCTGATAACAGATGCAGCAACCATGTTAATTGCAAAAGCGGTAGCAATAGCTTCAAATCCAGCAAGACCTAATTCAGCGGCAATAATTGAACCTGGCATTTAGATCACCCAAAATTCTTCAAGTTTGTCAAATCCGAATTTCTGATATTGAAGGTTCGGGCTATTGCTCATTTTACTGATTAAGAAATTGCAAATGCGTTTTTCTTTTTTCATTTGCATTCCTATTTTTTTGTATTCTGTTAACAATCTATAACCAGCCGTACCGCCGCGAGATTCAGGCTCAACCCAATACGCCAACTCTGTCATTAAAAAATGCTTTGGCGACCAAATACTGGGCGATATTGAGGCAAGCAACATTCCAACAATACCATCATTGTCAACAACAAGCACAACGCCTTTTCCAGCCATCATCTCTGTTAACAAATTGGTTATATATTCTGCGTCATCAGCTTCAGCAAGAAACTCCAAGGGAGTTAACTTCCTATACCTGCGAAGCATATCTAAAAGCACAGGGATATCAAATGGGGTTGCTTGGCGAACAATCATACGTTCTTACCAAATTCGTAATTGATAGTTTCAATGAAATTTACACGATTCATTGAAGTGTCTGTGCTGTTAAAAAATTGCCATGAATTGTTATTTGTGTATCGACCAGCAATCCTGTTTTGCAAAATTAACTGTATTGCAGATGCAGCAATTGTGATTGTTCCAACATAACTACGCGCTTCTTCCATCCATGTTTCAGAGATGGTAAACGATGTAATGATGCCGCTAAAAAACTGATACAAACCACCAGTTCCACCAGTTGTAATCAATTGATTAGCTTCGTTGTAAAAGCCATGCCACATATCAATTTGTGAACCTTTTACAGACTGCCCAAGAACCCAACCCAACATTGCAGTATCAATACCAATTAAAGTAACAGTAGTTTCATTTGCCGTACTTTTAATGTCTCTCTGAACATCGCCAATTTTCATCAAAGTGCCAACAGCACTAAACGCCGTTGAATCAACTGCTGAAACCAATGTATTTGATGGAGCCGTTGTAAAACGATAAATGTCAGTACCAGTATTTACACGGACAAAATCAGCAAGCCTAATGCTGCTTGTTCCATCTACAGGCGCAATTACGTTCATAGTACGCTTTCAAATGCTTTAAATGTTCCATTCCAACTAATAAATGAATCATTAGTCATTGGAATAAGAGTGTAAGTTGGGTATTCGCGCAAGATCACAGGAAAAGTTACACCAGTATATGTAGAGCCTCCCATAGATACTGTTGTCCCGTACTCGCCAGCTACACAAGCAACTGGAGAAGTTAATGCACTAATTAAACTTCGATGCACTGGTACGTTTACGGTTGCAGCACCCCCTCGCAAGACATTATCCGTAACAATGTATGAGTACAAACCAACTTGAACAAAATCGCCAATCTTAAACAAATATGCACCACTTGAGATTGATGGCAAAGAACCAAGCACAAGAACTTTTGCTGCGCTAGATGTTTGCCATTGACAAGCTGAAATTTCAGCAGAAGTCATGTCTCCCTGATATTTAATGTAGTTCACCCAACCAGTTGAACCAAAATTAATGTATTGAGTTATGGCTTTGTCAGGAATCCGCAAAGTGTTAAGCAATCCACGATTCTGCGAATACAGAAGGTAGTTCATTGGCTTTAGTTCAAACGCAAAAGGAACAACAGTCAAAATTTCTGAAGTTGTAATTTTTTGGTTGCGGCTGATTGTTTGACCAACAAAGCGCTGATCGTTGATGCCAACAGATTCGCTGATTGAAAGAATGGCTTGCAGGCTCATATTACTTGCTCACTGGTAAAGATCGTTGAGCAGATTGATTTACAGCCCAAATCGTCTGTTTGTTCTTTGCCAAGAATTGTGTGGCTGACTGCGTATCAATTGCACTCATGCTGGCAATGTATGGCCCGTTGTAGTTAACAGTTTGCCCGCCACCCATTGCGCCAGCAAGTGAGCCATTTGGAATGATTGTACCTGCTGTTTTTGGAATAAACAATTCAGGCCCACGCTCGCCAACAAGCGATGCAACGCCAACAGGTGGTGAGCCTCCATCGGCAAAGCCTTGCGGCATAGGGCCAACAAAGCTGTTAGAGCCTGGCGTGTATTTGCCACCAAACATAGACAAAGCACCAGATAACAATTGTGTTGCTTGCGCTTTTAATTGAATAGCAATAATGTCTTGAATAATGCTTTTAGCAAAATCTTTAAATGCAAACTTGCCCGTCCGAACAAAGTTATCTATTGCAGCGCCCATGTTGCCAATGACAGAAGTAAAGATTTGCTGGCCACGCTCCATTTCGGTGGCTGCATTACGGAAGTAGTCTTCCATTGCCATGCCAAAACCTTGTTCTAATGAACCCTCACGAACTGACCTGCTTAGTTCATTTCTAGCCCTTGCAAGTCGTTCTGCTTCAGTAGCTAATTGATTTTCCCTGTCAATTAGTTGCTCTTGCGCTGCCAGATTCAAATCATTGTTTAATTTTATTTCTCTTATTTTTTCAGCACGATTACTTTCAATTTGTAAAATATCTTTAGCAAGTCGCAAGTCTTCTTCTCTCATGTGCTTGCCAGCAATATCTAACTCAAACTCTGCTTGTTTATCTTTTAAAGTTCTTGCATAAGCATCTTGGCGCAAACTTTCAGTTGCAAATTGTTCCACCATGCGCTTGGTGTTGTCTTCAATTTCTTTGCCTTCGCGCTGACGTTGAGTAATATTAAAACGAATCTGCTGTTGTCTTAATGCTTCTGCTTTTACAGCTTCTGGGTCTACGCCTAATTTTGTTTGACGTTTTTGAGAATTATCTTTTGTAGATGTTTTATTATCATAACTATCCCCGCCGCCATCAAATTCGCCAAGAGATATTGCAGCTTGTATTTTTTTATAGTCTTCAAAAACACTTTTTAAAGCGTCTGCATCTCTTGTAAGAACAGCAGAAGATAAACGACTAACAAAACTAATTGTGTTACCTAAATTTTGAAAAGAAATAATGACTTGATCAATATATTTAGGCAATTGAACAAGCTGTTCAACCATCTTCAACATTGGCGTACCAACAAAAGATGTAAAAGTCACTAACGCATCATGTGTTCTTTTTTCTAATAAATCCCAAGCCTTGGCAGCATCTTCAATTGCTTTTGTTTGTTTCTCAGTAATTGCTGACGTTTTGCTCATGTCGTCAGACAAGCCAACCATGTCAACGCCCTTGGCTGCTTTGCCAAAGAAATCCATTGCCCTAGCATTGCGCGTCAATGTATCTGGCATTTGATTAAGACCCGCAAGAGTCTTAGCCATCAAGGATTCCATATCCATTGTGGCAATGTCTTTAAGACTTATTCCAACATCTTTAAATGATTTTTGAGCATCAAATGAACCGCTTGCAGCTTTGTCTACAAAAGCCGTAAAAGCCGATAACATCTTGCTGGCATTTTCAGCATTGCCACCGTTTTGTTGTAAAGCAGAGCTTAACTGTAGGACGGTACTAATAGCTACATCATTTGCTTTTGCCACATCAGCAATTGAATCAGCAAACTGCAACGCTTGGAAAGTCATTGCCGTAAATGCCGCAGATGCTACGGTTGCATATCCCGTGGCTGCGGTTGCAAAATTAGACAAGTCTTTCTTAGCAGCTTCAATGCCTTTTGTAAATTCGGCGCTGTCAATGCCAAGTCGAACGCCTAATCTTGCAATCGTATTAGCCATGTTTAAACCTATCTTGTTGGAAGCCTGGCGCTTGTGTCATAAAAGCAAGCAAACTATTATTCACAGCTTGTTTTTTGTCTTGCTCTGTCAATGGTGGATAGATGTAATCATACGCATTACCTAAAATGTTGGCTAGTTTATAAGGGCTAGAATTTGCCGTTCTCATGTAATTAAACACGCCAGCGGTAAGCGTTCCAAGCACTTCTAAAACCCCATTATTTCCAACCATGCCATCTGCATACATGGTTTGTAATTGCGACATAGTTACATCATCTATATCTGCCAAAGTGTCATGTGTATGCCCATTGAAGATCATCGCAATTTCGACTTGTTTCCTCAATGAGCCAATCAGTTTCCCCGCGATTCCTTATAGCTTGGGCTGATAGCTTCGGCAATCTTTTCTAACAGCGCAATCTGCACCGACATAGGGAATTCTTCTTCAATTTCTTTGTAGGTCAAATCACTTAATGAATCGTTTTCTGCTTCTGGAATTAACAGTTTTACAAACTCAGTAATGCGGTTTTGTGTAGTTAATTTAAGCCGCGCAGTCTCGCGCAAAGAACGACCATTGACCAGAATGTCGTTTTCTAAAAACTTAAAATCTTGAGTTTCTTGACCTTTAAATTGCTCAAGCGGTTTGGCAATTTCTGCATAAACTTGCTCAATTGCCGCCTCTGCTGGGCTTTGGATGCGCTCATACATTGCATCTGATTCAGACACCGTTGGCACTCTTACCTTAAAGGTATGGCCACCCAATTCAAATTGGCGTACAAATAAATTTTTACGTTTGCTTTGATACTTACTTCCAAGAAGTGTCGATAGTTTTGTCATGTTTTTTCCTGTTATTTCATGTTTTTCGCTCTGAATTCCTCACAGCGTCTGCCGATTATCTCACCAAGTTTGTTTGCCACCGCAGTAGAGTTTGATTCCAACGCTGGCCTCATGAATGGGTGCGCTCCGTTATGAGCAGACCCAAACTCCTGCGCTATCGCCCTTGCGTCATAAGGGAAACCAATAGATAGCGCATATTCTTTGAACTTCTTTTTATAGGCTTTTGTGTTAGAAGCATACAAGGCTTTGTTTTCTTCGTAAAACTCTTTGCGTTTCTTTTTAGGAAAAGCCTTTGTCGTTACCAAAGAAATAACCGTATCTGTTGGGCTGGCGTACTTAGACCTCTGGTCGCGCTTATTGGGCCTTCTAGCCTCAATCTGAAGCGTTCTAGATAGGTCGCCAGTATCTTTAGGGGCCAACAGTCTAGCTGACTGTAAAACAGGGCGCATAGCCTCACGCGCTGCTGGCACTAAAATTTTGCTTGTAGCTTTTTTGTCGCCGATTTCGTCTGCAAGTTCGTCAAAGACTGCCAAAGCATCGCTTAGTCCAGTTACTTCAACTTTTGTGGCTGTCATGATTTTTTGCTGATAAGACGATTAAATATTTCGTTGTTTAAATCAATGACGTAATCCACCACTTGCTCTGGCGTTAGCTTATCGGCATGATTGGCAGCGATCTGGTGCGCCAATGTAATGCCAATAATCTTTTGTTGCAAGAACCCAAACCATTGCTTGTTTCCCGTTTCCGCTTGGTTGACAAGGAATCCAAGCAAATCGTTTGAGTCTTTAATCTGCATCTTTAGGGGCTTCTTCCTGCACAGGATTCCACTTAGCCAATGCCTGCAAAGCAACCATCTCAGCAGAATCTGGGTCTGCCTTGGCAATTGCTTTTGCCACATCATCAGCGCTGACATTCTGGCTGCGGGCCAAAACATCAAGGCTGACGTAGCTGCTAGTCATCTCTGCCAGCACTTCTTTTAGGGCGCTCATCTTAGGTGCTTGCAGTCCAACCGTACTGGTTGCCGCGAGGATGAATTGTAAATGTCGCCTTGGCTTCTGCACCTGGCTGACTATCAATTTGCCACTGGCTCACGCGACCGTTAAAAGCGTAGTTCACAATGCCTGTGCCATCGGTAGCAGAAATCACAAAAGTGCGATCAATAGTGCCGTTGTAAGCATCGCCGCGCAACAACAAAAGAACTGTGTCGCTTGGGTTCCAAGCCGCAGTAATTGTCATGCTTGTGGGGGCTGACTGTGTTGGGATTTTGTCAGACTGACGCGCACCAGCAACAGCAAAAGACGCAACAGCATCATCTTGACCAAATGCAGGGATAGCTTCCACAGGCACTAAGTTGCCAGATACAGCCAATGCGCTTACGCTTGCGTAAACAGAAAGGTTAGCCACAGTCAAAGGCGTTGGAGTCGTTGACGGTTGAGCGTATAGCGTGGCTAAAAAGCCAGGTAAGATTTTGGTAGGCAATGCCATTTTGATTTTCCTTCAAAAAAAGTTGTGAGATTATCTTATGTTGGTACGTCAATTGTGCAATCCAGAAAAATCTGCGCCAATTTGTCTGTGTTGTCGTATGAATTATAAAGCCATTGCACATCTGCTTTGGCAATATAGAACCCGTTTACAGCGCCTCCAAATAAGCCGCTATATCCATGCAATGATTGTAGTATTGAATTTGAAATTGTAAATCCGTCTTCAATCGCTTGCGTAAATATTGAAATCTGGAATACTGGCGTATCAATACCTTTTACAGATTGATATGTACCCGTGTAAACGGGTTGGTGGACATTGCGAAGCATCCAAGTAATGAATTTAGGCTGCGTTGCAAAATTGCGGTTAAAAGCCGCATAAACAGGCACAGGCGTGACAATTTGTTCCAGTTGGTACTGAATTGCCTTGCCGTACTGAACAGGGTTCATTTGTGCCATTAAACAGCCACCACAGGGTCGTTGCGAACGCAAAGAATCATTACCGTCATTCGGTCATCTGATTCACGCACATTATCAATACGCCAATCAAACCCACGCCAATTGATTGAATACAGGTTTTGATTATCAATCATTTGTTTTGTATTAGGCGTGTAGTTCAAAGTGAAGTTAACAATGTCGGAATAAACACGATATTTATCTGAAATCTTTACGCTGTTAGCCACAGATTGAACACGCGCTCGCGTAGCAAACCACAAAGTCTGCGTTGTGCTTTGCTCACCAAACGCACTTTTCCCAAAGGTCAAGTTGTTTATTGTGATATTTTCAAAGCGTGCGATTGCCATTTACATTGCCTCACATTACGAGGGGTTTGTACGGACGAAGCAAAGTAGCCACGCCAAAAGGAATGCTCTTTAGCTGATTGTCTGTTGTCTCACTTCGGTTGTTGTATAAATGAGTCAACAACAACAATGCCGCTTGTTTGATTACAGGATAGTTGGAGATTGGGTTGGCAGCCGTTGTGTATTCGCAAAACACAGGGCTAGTCATGCTTGAATTTAAATCTGTGGGCAAGGTTTGCAACACTACTTTATTACCCGATGGGTCGTAATAGTAAGTGCTTGCAGAAACCGTTGTCAACACAGGAATTGTCGCTTGCGTCCAATATTTAACCGCATTAATCGTAACGCCTGATTGCGTTGAGTAAAAGTTTTGACTAACTTCTGGCAAATCCAAAGTTAATGGAACGCCATACAAACTGGCAGCGTTGTACCATACGCGATAAGACGTAGGGAATATAGACAGCCCAAGATAATCCTCAATAGCTTGTCTTGTTGCCAATTCAAGCCCATAAAGGTAATCGTCTTGGCTTGTATCGTCAAACAGGTTTAACTGATTAGTTATCTCTGCCATTGTCAGCCAAGGCGTAGAAGAATCACGCGAAATTTGTTCAAACTTTGCGTAATTAAACGGATTGCGCGTAGGCGCTCCGTAGTTTAAATAGCCAGTTGCGTCAACGGGCATGATTAAACCCCAACTAAACGAATGCCAGCAAACGGGTCACGAACAGTTGAAACTAAACGCTTTTCAGCATATAGAGTAATAAAGCCAGGTGTTGTTTGTTCCATTGCTTGAATGGTCATTTCCTCAACATCTGCAATCGTCATAAAACGTGACCAATCAGCCAAGTAAATGCTGAAGTTACCTGCACCTACCAAACTCATGTTGGAGTTAGGAATAACAGGGAATCCAAAAATGTGCGTAACTGCGCCGCCATCGCCATCGCCAACTTCAGCAAATTGCTTAATGACAGCAGCGCCGCCAAGGTTACGCAAGTTGTGAATTGTTTGTGGATGCATCATCCAAGCCGCATTTGGAGAATTCCAGTACTGTGGCGGGAACAAACGCGCCATGTCAGTAATGTCTGAATAACTAATTGCCGCCGCACCTTGCGTTACTGTAGCAATTGAATGTATGCCGTTTGTAATTGCGTTGCCGCTTGTGCCATAAGCAGAAGCCGATGCGCTTGTGTAGGAATTTAAGCCACGCAAGCCGTTTGTGCCGCCTGTTGTGGTTGTTGTAGAACCAGCCTGATCGTTGTTTAAGACCATAGAAGCGCCTTCAATAGACGCAAATTCCATAGCCAAATCTTCTACGATTGTTTCGTTCAAATAGTTCACATCAGACATAACCGCTGATCGGATTGGCAATTGAGCCGTGATCACGCGAGTTGGCAATTGCCAAATGCTTGTGTCAGTGTCTGGTGAGCCAGTGTTAGGCGTAAATGTGTATGTCCAAGGGTTAGTAGAACTAGCGGCATTACCCGTCTTAGCTACAAACTGAACCGCAGAGCCAGATGCAGGAATTACTCGTGCAACTTGGCGAATTGGGTTTGCAAAGCGTAAAGCCGCAAATGCATCATCAAAATAAGTGCGACCACCAACCCCATAACCAGAGCCTGTGATTGCAGACGCTTCACGTAAGTCAATTTTGACTTGATCGCCTGTCTCTAGTGTTTGCTTAATGCCTGTGAGGATTTTTTCGGTGATGGTCATTTTATATATCCAAATTAAGTTGCAAGAAAAAGGTGGGAGGCGAACCCCCCACCCAATTGGCAACGATTAGGTCGCTGTGCCAGTGGAGCGATAACGCACACCAGCGTTAGGGTCACGCACAGATGTAGCCAAACGCTTCTCACCAAAGAAGGTAATGTAGCCTGGCAATGTCTGGTCGTAGCGGCGCATAACCATGTTCAAACGGTCAATGGTAGTGTGGAAACGTGACCAATCAGCAAAGTACATTGGGTACAAGCTGTTAGTGCCAGCAGAGCCAGTAGAAGTTTGCGATGGAGTATCCAAATACTTGTTCATCACAACGTCAAAGCCCAACATCTGACCAATGATGCCATCGGGGTTCAAAGATTCAACAGAGTTGAAAATTGGACGACCGTTAGTATCTTGCAGACCACGGATTGCTTGTGCCAAGATTGGGCTAACCATAAACTTGGTGTTAGGTGTCCAATATTGTTGTGGCAATGCGTAGATCAGGTTGATAACGTCTTTGTAAACAATAGAGTTAGCGCCCACGGTGTTAGCGTTAGATGTCAACTGGTCATAGGTAGCCAAGCTGTGCAAACCGCTTGTGGAACCAGTACCAGAAGTACCAAATGCTGCTACAGAGCTTGTACCGCCAGCGTAAGTGCTGTTAGCACCTGCGTACTGATCAAGACCGCGCAAGCCGTTAGAACCGCCGTATGGCAAGCTGGTAGCGCCTTGGTCGTTGTTTTGAATCATAGACAAGGCTTCTGCTTGTGCAAATTCAACCAACATATCGTCAACCACGTTTGCTTCCAGACCGTCAATGTCATCCAATGCCGCAGTACGGATTGGAAACTGGACGTTCAAGTCTTGCAAAACCAATTGCCAAATTGTTGTGTCTTCAGTTGTTGGCGTACCGTTGTTTTGGATGCCATAACCCCATGCAGCACCAGCATTGCCAGTTTTGACACGGAATTGATAGCTAGAACCATCGGTAGCAACAGTGCGTGTCAAACCGCGCAGTGGGTTAGCCAAACGCAATGCAACAAAAGTAGGGTCATAAGCTGTACGACCACCTTTGCCATCACCGCCAGCGGTAAGGGCAGATGCTTCTTTCAGATATGCATCGTGCTGGCTTTCGTCAGCAAACATCTTGAGTTCTTTTTCTACACGGTTATTACCTTTGTAGAATTCAGACAATTGCTCTTTAACAGAACGGTTCACATCGCTGCGAACAGTTTTAGCAATCTTGATAATTGCAGGAGCTTGCACAGATGCTACTTTGGCTTCCAATGCAGACACTTTTTCAGCAAATTCAGCTTTAGCGGCTTCAACAGCAGCTTGAGTCTGAGCAGTAACTTCTTCAATCTTGGCAACATTGGTTGCTTCAATTGCGTCAAGTTTTTCAATAATTTCTTTTGACATGATTAACCTTTCAATCGGGAATTAAGTTGTTTAAGAATCTCGCGCTCATTTAAGGCTTTAAGAATCTCGCTTTCGGTCACTTCCACATCTGAGTCGCTCAGTTGGGGCGCATTTTCAATAGGTGCAGGGGCTTCACGCTGTTCCATTACTTTCTTGAAGATAGATGCGGCTGTGACCGCATCCTTTTTAGACAGGTTTGCATCGCGCAACGCCCGTTCCAAAACTTTTAAATCAGCAGTGCCATCAGCGCGGAAAAACTCGAGCTTTTGCACACCTGCTTCGGGGTTATTTGGGTACATCACAACAGACACTTCGCGCAAACCACCCTTGGTGATCTGAAAATATGCTTCATCGCTCTGATCTGGCTCGCCATCTGCGTTAACCATCATATATTCTTCAGCGTATGCGCCAACAGAAACGCCGCCAAACATATTGGGCGATTCGCGCATGATTTGATAAAGGTCTGAACCGCTAGTAGTGTTCATGTAAATGCGACCTTGTGCAGACATTCCCTTATCGTCAAACTCAAACGCAGTCCATTCGCCCACGGGAATAGCATCTGCATCATGATTAACAAACATTGGCAAGGGTCGGCCTGTTTTAGAAAACGCTTCAGCCCAATCCATAAAAGCCTCTGGCTGATAGTTAAAGCGCCTACCATCTGCGCCTTCACGCGCACCCCATGTAGTTACGATAGCTTCAATTTTACCCGTTGGCTCAGCGTTGCTTTGATTCTCTAGAACCAATTTTGCTTCGCATACCATCATCAAATTTTGCGTCATGGATTACCTCATCGACTTTAGAACGATCTATGTCTTTTATTGTAGTCAATGGCCTGCCGCGCTTTGGGACAGATTTTGCTTTATATTTAGTTAGCAATGCTACCATTAAATCAAAACTAACGGCCATTTTTATTTACCAATGTTCATTTTTTTGGTTTGATTGCCGCCACCGCCTCCAGTATCTTGTGGACTTGTGCCTGCAATTGGCCCATCGGATTTTTTGCTCATTAATTCGTCAGCGCCGTCAATATTTGACTTGCCAAGATACTCACGCGCTTCATTAGGGGTCATGATTCCTGCGTTTACGCCAGCAACCACATAATTCATTTGGTCTAATGGTGCGCCTTTTAGGAAATCTTGTACGTCAAATTCTACACACAAATTTGGGTAACCTTTAAACAAAGATTGCTTTAATTTTTGCTGAAGATTAACAATAATTGGATACATAGTGGATTTGTAGAATTCATCCAGCATTGTTTGCGTATTGTTGTATTTTTGATCGTCAATATGCAACATTGCTGGCGGCACACCGTACAAACCGCAAATACGCTTCATGGTTTGCTTTTTAAGGTTAGCCAAATCTGCATCTTGCAAAGTCAGCATCTTCAAAGCTTCATATTTCATGCCTTGGTCTAATAGCATTCCTTGGCCTGGCTTGCTTAGGTCGGTCTGCTGACTGCCTATCATGCTTGTCCACGCTTCTTTTAGACGCGCTGAAATTTCTTTGTATTTGGCATCAGGAATTACGTTTTCAGTAATAAACATCCCACTAGGCTTTGCGCCATTGAGCATTACAAAGTTGGCATAAAGGTCAATATCTTGATCTAAGCCAACCAATTCAGCCGCCAAAATGCCTTTGTTAAAGCCCGCTGAACCCTGCCACGCCATATCTTTAACGTGCATGATCTGGTGTGGCGCCAATGGCTCATCTTTGTTAAACCCATAAGAAGGCGTGGACAATCTGTAGCTTGGGTAACGTGTAGGCGTGATTTGAACAGCAATCAAGGTGCTATCCATCTCATACATCTCTAATGGCGTTTGTTGAGAATCTTCCTGATTCTTTCTCCACCACAAAGTAAACGCCTCGCCAAGCAATTCATGCCACATCATCCATTGATACCAAAACTCATAACTGCTTTGAAAGTTATTAGGGTTTGTCAGCAATGAATAAACCTGCTTTGCTTTAATCTTGTCCCTTGCGCCAACTGTTTCATCAGTCAAGGCGTTAACGTATTCGCCAGAATCGTTGCAGGCCATAATTTTGATTGGCAACTGCGCTAATGCGCGAGCTTTGACCGCTACACACGATATAACTGTGCTATTTCGCGTCAAAAGCGAAGTATCTACTGGCCGACCAGCCTCTGTAGTGCTGGAAGTCGTGACATACAGAATCTGCGTATTTACTGTTGGCCTGCCGTTACTGCCTTGATAAACAATGTTATTACCAAGCGCAGTTTGACCAAAAAGCGTATTAGATTCTTTGGAAATATTATCTTTTCTTTTGAATACGTCAAACATTCCCATGATTTCCCCTTAAAAGGTTCTGAATCCAAACCCTGATATTGTAGGGTTATCCAAAGAGCAGTGCATTGCAATGATTAAACTAATTATGCCATCAACTTTGGCAGATTTGTCAGCCTCATTCTTACGAACCTTTACGTTTCCGTTTACATCTTCATAAACTTCGCAGTTTCCAAGCTGCCAGCCCACAAAAGGGTTGCCATTATGCTTAATCACGTAGTTCATGATTAGTTTTTCAACGTGCTTGCTTGGGTTGCTTAAAACCGCCATGCCCTGACCAACTTTTTTAACAGGAATCCCAGATTCATGCAATCTAGCAACCAAACTGGCTGCGTTGTAAGCGTCAAACCCCACCTCTTTAACATCGTATTTGGCGCATTGGGCAATGATGTAGTCACTAATCTCGCGGTCATCCATGACGTTGCCTTCGGTCACATGAAGGATGCCAGACTGCCTAGCCACACGGAATATATCGCCGTAATGTTTGGGGATTAGCCCATATCCGTCTTCAGGCAAAAAGAATTTAAATTCCGCTTCATAGTCGTCATCAGCAAAGCGTTTAAGCGTACAAACTGCGTTTAAATCTCGAGTTGCCGCTAAGTCAAAGCCAATAAATACAGCTTCAGGCTCACGTTCTGTAACTATCAGGCATTTTTCATCATCCCAAAATGCTCGATCAACCCAAGCTGAATTGGCGCTGACATAGATATTTAGGGTCTTGCAAAGAAACTCATTCAGCGCGGCTGGCTTGTGTTTAGCCTCCTCAGCGCGTTGTGCAATAGCGTCTTCATAGACTGAAATGCCGTGCATTGGATTGGCTTTAGCCCAGGTGGTTGGGTCGCGCCAATCATCCTGCGGGTCTAGGCCATACATCAGACCAAACCATCTAGGATTTTCATCAGCATCGCCTTTTAGGATAGATTCCATAAGCATCATGTCTTCGTAGAACTTTGTCTCTTTAGTAAATGATGCAGTTGTAATGTATATCCGCAAAGGGTTTTGACGCGCAACCATGCCCGAAAAAATAACCTCAATAGCGTTTCGATCTACGATTTGTGCCGCTTCGTCAATAATGGCACAAGACGGGTTCATACCGTCACCCGACTTTTTTGTGTCTCTAGACAAAGCCGCAAATTTTGTTTGCGCGTCACCTGACTTAGTAATCTGTTTGCGCTGCACGTTATACATAGCCGCAACGTCATGTGGCATAGCTTCCACAAATCCAGAAGCAGCGTTAAACACAATTGAAGCCTGATCTCGGTTTGTCGCTAGTGTGTAAACTTCTGCGCCTGCCTCACCAAAGACCAACTCATAAAGTCCAATAGCCGCAATCAAAGTTGATTTGCCTGCCTTACGAGGAATAAAAATAATTACATCCGACACCATCCGCTTAGACGGGTTTTTTTTACTTCTGAACCCGTAAATAGCGCAGATAGCAAATATCTGGAAAGGCTGTAAAACTAGCGGCTTTCCCGCATCTGGGCCTTTGGTGTGGTTAAGCGTAGTGGCAAATTCTAGAAAATGCTCAACATATTTAACGTGGAATTCCCACGCCCATGTTCTATCTTCTAATTGATTAAGAAATCGTTGGCAGGCTAAACGTACATTCTTGCAAACAACAATCTCACCCTTAACCACCGATACGGCATACAGAATGCCATCTTCATAGGTCATGGCCCGTTAAGCAGCTTGGCGTACTTGCCGCCTTCTTGTTTATTTGTCGCCAGACGACCTCTTGGTGTTAACCCTAATTCGTTCATCAACACAATTGCGCGGCTCAATGCTTTGTCGCCAGCGGTCAGGAAAGGGTTAGGGCCAACGGTCGCGCCATTATTAAACTTAGTAATGATGCCGCCTTTTTCCACACCCTTCATGCATTTGATGTAAATTTCCATCTGGTTAGCCAGGGCAGCAAGAACGTGCTTATCTTGGTCTGACCCAATCCCGTAGGTTTCCCACAAGAAATCAGACGTTTCTTTTACAAAAGCATCCCTGTCCCACGCATCTGGGTTATCCAGCCAATCAGCCTTTGGAACTCTGAGCCTAACATTTTCAGGCAAAGCGCCGCCTTTATGCGCGGACTTAGTGCCGTGGACTAAATGCAATTCTGGTGGAAGTCTATTCATGTTTTTTAGTTTGGTTTTTTTAAATATTACCATAATAGGGTTTAAGACCCCCCAATGGCAACTCAGTTTATGCGAGTTTGCC
>Ga0114975_10000275_pt1 | contig 38699 bp, 43 predicted proteins | sample S_130626_EF_Meta_FD_87031 | JGI IMG/M metagenome (GOLD analysis project Ga0114975, IMG submission 87031) | Freshwater microbial communities from Lake Simoncouche, Canada to study carbon cycling - S_130626_EF_MetaG | ecosystem: Environmental > Aquatic > Freshwater > Lake | place: Lake...
TCCCGCCACCCCCGCCCCCGCCTCCACCCCCTCCTGCCCCTGTGCAGTTGGCTAAAGGTGTGATGCCTACTGAATCTTCTAGGGCTTCTAAAAGACAAGATTATCGTAGGAGAGGCCGTGGAGCTTTAGTAATTGATAACCAACAAGAAGATTTGAGTGGAGTAAACGTACCAAGTTAAAGGAAAAATAATATGTTAGACTACGAATCTTTAGGCCAATACGGAGCAGAATACATCAGCAACACAACTGCTGGAACTAGCAAAAACTATTGTGCTATTACGATGCTTGAGGACACTACCTTCACGACTTTAACAGCACCTAACTGGTCTGCTGGTACTACTAGTAGCAGTTATACTGGCTCAACAATTACCTACCCCAAAGGTCTTACTATTTTTGGAACCTTTACAGCCGTAACGCTGTTGACTGGTAAAATAATTGCTTATAAAGCCTTTAGCCTCTAATTGCAATAAGGCTTTAATTGCTTTACTTTTAGGGTTGCTTCTAACTTCTTGCTCTGGTAAAACATCACAGAGCGATGAAGAATACACTAAATATCCAGATGTTCCTCCATATTGGGTAACTGACCCTAATTACGGGAAATTTTAATTTATGCCACAACTAGGATTAGGACTAGATTTGACAAGACATAGTTTTGCTGGGGGTGGCCTAGACTTAACGACCTTCTTGCCTCTTGCTACAACTTCTGAAATTAATGTTTTAGGTTTTACAGACACCAATGCGAATTGGAGGTCATCTTCACACAATTATACACATCCAGACGGGCCACTAGTAAAGCAAGGAAGTAGCAATCCTATTTTTATTACCAACACTAATTTTTTTAATGGTGCGAATAGTAGATTTGAGTTGTCGTACACTTCTGGTACTCAAACTTGGACTTTATCTCTAGTAAATACCACTACATCTTCTACAATAACTAGCTGGTCGGCTACTGGAACGGCCACTCTTATTCCCAAAAGAGGGTGGGTTGGGGGTCAAAATAGCGGTACTGACGAAATTGAGCTAGTAGACCCCAACTCTTTTTCAAACTTGGTATCTACATTAGATTCTTTCAGTTTTACTAATAATTCTGGTGCAGGAGGTACATATAAAACAAGCTCTACTGAAGGCAGGGGTTTCAGAGAAAATGTTTATATTTATTCCCCATCAAGTTCAGCAACTATTGGGAATTTATTTAATACTAATCTTTTAAAGAAAAGTGCTATATCTTCGTCAGCCGATATAATACATGTGTTTCAAAATCCAGACTTGTATGGTTGGGCAACAGCGACAAGACGATACAGGGCTTATGTTCACACAGATGGTGCTTGGAGGATTCTTAATGGTACAGACACATACTCTGGATTGCCAGCAGGCGATTATCCAATTCAAGCTGGAGATGGTGTTTATATAGCTAGAAATTCAACTTCAACTTTCAGAAGTATGTCTATTATTAACCAACAAAAAGTATTTAAAAGAGGGCTTTTAAGCAAGTTGTTTGCAGGATATACTTCGATTGTTGTAAATGACATTTATGACGCTTGGGGTGGAACTTATGTTGATGCTGGCAGTAGTGCTGCACTTGAATCAACTACAGGAACAGGTATTTATTATAGCGGTTATACTAGACTGTTAATAGCACCGGGAACAGAAGCAGTAACTGGACAGAGTTTTTCAAATTGGACATTTTATGAAGATGATTCGGGAGCTACTCTGCAACATTTTTCAACTAATCCTCTTGTAGTTCCTCAAGCTGGCTGGTACAATACCATTGTGGAACCAAATTTTTATGGCCCTACTGGTCTATTAAATTGGATTAGACATGATTTACATATAACATAATAAACTCATGAAAACTGGAAAATCTTTATATTCTGAATTGGAATTGGCTAGAAGTACTTACCTAGATCGGGCTAGGGACTGCTCCGAACTGACAATCCCAACCCTAATCCCTCCTTCTGGTCACGGCTCCTCTACTGAATACAGCACCCCATTTCAAGGCATAGGAGCTAGAGGTGTAAACAACTTGGCTAGTAAACTGCTCCTAGCTCTTTTACCGCCTAACCAGCCTTTCTTTAAATTCTCGATTGATGAGTTTAAGTTTAAAAAGCTTCAAGGTGACCAGACACTCAAAGCAGAGATGGAGAAAGCTTTGGCTGGCGTTGAAAAAGCCATTATGACTGACATTGAGACTTCTTCAGTCCGTGTAGCTACATTTGAAGCCTTGAGGCATCTTCTTGTTGGCGGGAACTGCTTGCTATATCTTCCTGCTACTGGCGGGTTGCGTGTGTTCAGACTAGAGAACTATGTCGTTAAGCGTGATTCATTCGGTAATGTGCTGGACATAGTTACCCGTGAAAAGCTTTCTGTTACTGCTCTCCCAGAGGAAGCAAAGAAACTTGTAGCAAAGAGCGAGTCGAATGAGCCTAATATTGAGTTGTTTACCTGTATCCACAGGAAAAATGACAAGTGGTATGTTTACCAAACAATCAAAGATGCCATTATTCCCGGCTCTGAGGGCGAATATGAACTAGATAAGCTTCCTTGGATTACTCTTAGATTTATTAGAGTAGATGGTGAAGATTATGGGCGTGGTTTTGTAGAGGAGTATCTTGGCGATTTAAGGTCGCTTGAGGCTCTTACCCAATCAGTCGTAGAGGCTTCTTCTGCTTCTGCTAAAGTCGTATTCTTGGTTCGTCCTAACGGAGTAACCAATAAGAAGATGCTGGCCGAGGCTCGTAATGGTGCAATCATCACAGGTGACAGGAATGACGTAGCTTGCTTGCAGGTAGAGAAACAAGCTGACCTTCGTATCGCTCAAAACGTCATGGAAGCCATTACCTTGCGTCTAGGATATGCTTTCCTACTCAATGCCTCTGCTGTCCGTAATGCAGAGCGTGTAACTGCTGAAGAAATCCGTTACCTCTCTAATGAAATCGAAACTGCTTTGGGCGGTGCTTACAGCGTCCTTTCCCAAGAGTTTCAGCTACCCTTGGTTTCACGAATTATGGATAGGATGCAACGACAGAACAGGCTTCCTAAGATCGACAATAAGATCATTCGGCCAGTCGTTACTACTGGTGTGGACGCTTTAGGCAGAGCTAGTGACTTGAATAAGCTAGACCTATTCGTACAAGGCATCGCTTCGATTCTAGGCCCACAAGGGCTTGCTCAATTTATCAACATGGACAACTACCTTACCAGAAGGGCTACAAGCCTTGGTATTGATATTGAAGGACTGATTAAAGATCAACAAGCAGTAGCCCAAGAAGCTCAAGGAGCTAACCAGAATGAGATGATGGCTCGTATGACGGAAGCTCTTGGCCCTCAAGCTATTTCAACTGCTGGTCAGATTGCTAACGACAGCCCAGAATTTAAGGCTGGACTAGCCCAAGCCTTTAGCCAATATCAGCAACAGCCTCAACCTAGTCAGTAAACAACACAACAAAGGAGCAAACACACAATGCAAGCAGTTAGCACACCCGTAACTCAAATACCTGCTGACGCACCTAATCAGCCTATTGCTGACCCTAGAGGTGGCGGTCTTATCCAGCAGGATAACCAAACAACTACTCAAGAGGTTCGTCCTACTTGGCTTCCAGAGAAGTTTAAATCTCCAGAAGAAATGGCTAAATCCTACTCTGAATTAGAGAAACGATTCAGCCAGCCTAAACAAGATGCAACCAAGACAGACCAGCCTCAAGACGGAACCCAACAGCCCGTAGCTGGCTTTCAAAAGTACAGCGAAGAGTATTTCTCCAACGGGAAGCTCTCTGATGAGACTTATACTGAATTGGCTACAAAAGGTATCCCTAAAGAGTATGTCGATCAGTATATGAAGGGCTTTGAGGCGACCCAACAGGCTGAATCTAACGCTATCATCGCTGATGTAGGCGGTGAAACTGAATTTACAGCTATGAGTGAATGGGCAAGTGAGAACCTGTCTGAAGATGACTTGAATATCTATAATCAAGCCGTATCTAGCGGTAATAAAGAGCAAGCCTCTTTTGCTGTTAAAGGTATGTATGCTCGATTTAAAAGCGGTATCGGCGGTCGGGAACCAAGGCTCCTAGCTGGAGATACTAGGATTTCTGGCCCTAGTGATGTATACAGAAGTACCGCAGAAGTCGTTGAAGCCATGAAGAACCCCAAGTATAAATCTGACAAGGCATACCGAAAGGATGTTGAAGAAAAGCTTGGCAGGTCGAATGTATTCAACTAAAGGAGATATATATGCAAAATAAAGCAGGTTACAAAACTACAGAGTTCTGGTTGTCCGTAGTCGCCATGATTATTGGTGCTGTATCAGCCAGCGGTCTCATTCCCGCAGAAGGAGCTTGGCAACAGATTCTAGGGGTAGCCACTACTGCACTTGTTGCACTTGGCTATACTGGGGCAAGGTTGTCCCTCAAGAACAAAGAGTAATAATAGTGTGGTTAGCGATATTTCAAGCACTTGCCTATTTGGTGCAAGCTTGGGTATCCACGTTGGCGGGGAGGGCTGTCCGTGAAGTTAAAGCTTCTGATGGCTCTCCCCCGCCTCTTTATATTCGCAGGGCTTTTAACGACAGGGTGTGCGAGTTTAACCGACTCAAAAAAGGTAGTATTCGTAGATGAGTCTGGTGGGTTTGTTCGTATTGGGCCAAATGTAACTGGTCAAGTTTATGTGTGGGATGGTGAGCATTGGGCATTGAGCCAGAACAAGATAAAGATTCCCGAAGGTTGGTACGCTGGTTCTGTAGGGGCTGACGCTAAAGAAGGGCTTGACAAAGCTCCTCAATCTAGTAAATAAACACTCAAGTTTTGGAAAAGCTTTCCGAAGCCCCGACCCTCTGCGGAGGACAATCGCTGGTGCAACAGATTGATATACCAGAGCGAACAACCAAGAATTGTTGGAGTTCGTTTTGAATCGTGTGATTTAATCGGGCTTCAACACAACAAAAGAAAGGGCTACTAATATGGCTCTAGCTACTAATACTCTCGCTCGTCCGGGTTCTAATCTACCCGCAGGAAGCGATAAAACGGAGCTTTTTCTTAAGAAGTTCGCTGGCGAAGTGCTGACGACTTTTGAGACTGAAGCTTTATTTAAAGACCTCACAACGACCCGCACTATTGAGAACGGCAAATCTGCTCAGTTCCCCGTGGTCGGAACGGCTGTGACCAAATATCATACCCCCGGTGATTCAGTCATCGAAGGGTCAAACTACCTCAACAATATGTCGCACGTTGAGAAGGTTATTACAATCGAAGGATTGCTGACCTCCTCTGTGTTGCTGGCAAACCTTGACGAGGCGATGAACCACTTTGATGTGCGTTCCATCTACTCCAGCGAAATTGGTCGTGCCTTGGCAAAAGCCTTTGATCGGGCTGTTGCACAGACGATTGTTTCCGCTGCTAGACAGGCGAATAACTTCGGAACTAACGGCCCAGACGGAGATTCTGGAACATCCGATACTTTCGCAGCTCTCGCCAATTCAGTTGTAACCTCTAACTCTGGAACAGATGGTGCTGTTCTTGCAGGTGCGGTTCTGACTGGCTTGCGTCGCCTTGATGAACGTGATGTTCCTTCGGATAACCGAATCATCGCTGTTCGTCCTGCTCAGTACTGGCTCCTCGTTGATGCCCTCACAAAGGGTGACTTCAAGGCTCCTTATACTGGTGTGACTGGCGTGTTCGAGCAAGGAAAGGTCGCTATGATCGGTGGTGCAACCATCGTGAAGAGCAACAACATTCCTTCTACGGACTTGTCGGCTGATACCTCGATTCCAGAGCAAGCCTCTGGTGGTTCACGCCGTCTCAACTATGCGAACACTCAAGCGATTGTGTTCCATCCTGCCTCGACTGGTTGCGTTAAGCTCCTAGACGTTGGCGTTGAGAGCGAATACCAGATTGAGCGACAGGCGACCTTGATGGTTGCTAAGTACGCTGTTGGACACGGAGTTCTCCGTCCCGAAGCTGCTTACGAAGTCAAGTCTGCCTAATAATTAGGTACTCTAGGGGCCGTCAGTCAAGCTGTTCACATCCTCGACAAACCAAAGGTTATTGTGTTTCCCTTTGGCGAGTGAAGTGAATTTAAGCTTGGCTGGCGGTCTCTTTTTTGTATAAATTAACCCTATGCCAGTAATTGCCTCCACAGAGCTTGATGCAATCAACACAATGCTGACCACCATTGGTGAGTCTCCTGTCAATAGCATTAGTGCCTCTACCGCCGATACTCGGATTGCTCAACTCATCCTTCAAGAAGTAGATCGTGCAACGCAGATTAAAGGTTGGAATTGGAATACTGAAAAAGAAGTTACCCTTACTCCGAATGTAAGTACAAAAGAAATTACTCTGGGTAACAATGTTGTAAGAATCAGTATTGATAAACGTACTTATACAAACATTGATATTGTCCAAAGAGGCACACGGCTTTACGATAAGAAAAATAAAACATTTTTGTTTGATTCAGCTATTAAAGCTGAAATTGTTTACTTGCTTCCTTTTACAGACCTTCCAGAACAAGCCAGATACTATATTGTAGTTAGGTCTGCTAGGTTGTTTCAACAGAGAATGATTGGTGATTCAACAGGTTCAGCTTTTAGTGCTGAAGAAGAGACAACGGCTCTTATGGCTTTACAAGATTCAGAAGATGAGACAGCAAATCATAATATTTTTGATCAATATGATGTAGCTAAAGTAACTGCCTACAGGCGTTATATAGTTTAATTTATGGCAATAGCAGATGTTAAGGGAGCCTCACGGAGCCTTATTAGGACAAGTGTACCTAATCTTATTTCTGGAGTATCCCAACAAGCCGATTCTTTTAAGCTGACTACACAAGCTTATGAACAGATAAATGCTGTATCTAGCGTTGTAGACGGCTTAATTAAGCGACCCTCTACTTCATTACTTACAGAAATAAACTTTAATCAACCTGCGGGTGTTGCTACTTATCCCTATGGGGCTAGTGGTAATGCTGTATATCCTAAATTAACGCCATTAAAATACTTCACTATTTCTTCTGGTGAGTTTACTGATTACTTTGGAATTGTTTTTAACAACCCAGCAACAAGCGATAAAACCCTTAAAATTTTTGATCTTGCCGGTAATGAAAAAAATGTCCTGTATTACGGCAATAATCAAACAGCTATAAATTCTTATTTTTCTTCTCTTACTACCGAAACTCTTGGTAATAACATTAAGAGCCTTTCAATAGCTGATTACACATTTTTAGTAAATAGTGCTAAAACAACAGCTTTATCTGCTGACCTGTCAACTAAAGCTACCGCTGGCTTTGGCGGTACTCAAGTAAATCAAGGTATGGTTGTTGTTAAAACTGGCTATACTGGCAATAACAGACAAAGACCAAGTGGCGAAATAAGCTGGTCTGTTCAAGTAATAGGAACTAATGATGTTCTTTATGTGCAAGCCTCTGGAACCAGTACAGAGTGGAATCCCGATTCAGCTTCTTTAGGAGGAACACCTTCAGTAATAGCTACTGATATAGCAACTAAATTATCGAATGGTGTCCAGAATAATGCTTGGACTGCAGGAGGAAGAATAGCTTCGTTTGGCTCTAATGTATATATTCAACATTCTTCTTTAGATTTTAAAATCATTGTTAACGACGGCTATGCAGGAACTATTTTTTATAGTGTAAAAGATGACGTACAAAGTTTTTCAGATTTACCCATTATTGCTCCTCACGGCTTTATTGCTAAAATTACTGGTATTCCAGAATCGGATGGAGACGAGTATTATGTAAAGCATGACAGTAATTATACTGGAGCGTTTTTGGTTGGTGGGTCTGCTACCTCTCCTGTAGGCATCTTTGCGGTTAATGAGGGTACTTGGTCGGAAACTGGTGGGCCAAATATTCAATATAAATTAGATTCGGCCACTATGCCTCATGCTATTGTTAAGTTGGACTCGAATAACTTTTTATTTACTCCTTTAAATGGAGCTACTGCAACCTATACGCTTGGCGGGGGTAGTAGCGGAACTAAGGCGTATACTGCTCCTTCTTGGGGAAGCCGAGATTCGGGAGATTTAGAAAGCAATCCGAACCCTAGTTTTATCGGTAAAACAATAAATAATTTATTCTTCTTTAAAAATCGACTTGGGTTTCTGGCTGGAGAATCAGTAATAATGAGCGAAGCTGGGGAGTTTTTTAATTTCTTTAAAGCATCGACAGCACAAGTTTTAGATTCAGACCCTATTGATATTACTTCGTCTACAACTGAAATCGGTACTTTGTACCATGCTGTTCCATTCTATGACAGAGTAGTGCTATTTGCTGATGGTATTCAATTCTCTTTACAATCTGATGGAGAGATGACTACCAGATCAGTTTCTTTACAGCAAAGCACTTCCTTTAATGTTGATGTTACAGCAGAACCAGTCGCTATTGGAAATAAAATTTACTTTTCTTACAGAAAAACAGATTATTCGGGCGTACAAGAGTACTTTATTAACCCTAATACAATCCTATTGGATGGCAACGATATTAGTGCTAATGTCCCTAGTTATCTTAATGGTGGAATAAGTAAATTTGCTGGTTCTGACATATCATCCGTATTGCTCTGCTTGGGGGACACTAAACCACATGAAATAGGCGTTTACAAATTCTTTTATTCTGGGGATGAAAAAGTTCAATCGGCTTGGTCAAAATGGTCGTTTGGTCTCAACAATAATGTAAAGCTGGCTTACATAAAAAGAGACAAAATCTATTTTATTATAGAAAGTGTTGGCTCTTCTGATACAGAGTTATCTATGGTGTCTTTAGATTTAGACACTACTAAAAAGGACGCTATCGGTACTCCGAATATTCAAGCTCTTGTAGATTATAAATCTTCTAATTTTACCTTGTCCTCTACTTTAAGTAACGGAGACGGGACTTTTTCACTTATTACTTTAAATAACAGAACTATTATTCCATTAACTCAAAGCCAAATAAAGATTACAAGCCCCTACAATTCTTATGTTGCTCCTTTTTCTGCCACTACTGGCTTTAATACGCCTACCATACCTAATTATTCTTTCTTATCTACTTCAGATATAACAATTAATAATTTTAAAATAGGTTCTGGATTTTCAGTTAACGGAAATGTTGAGGGTTCTGGATATGAGTATGCTTTAACTCCAATAGGGTCTTTTGCTACTAGTGCGTCTTTAGCGTTGTCTACAAACCAGTTCTTTGAATTTTCTATTACATTAGGTAAATATAAAAGTTTTTATTTAACTAGTATTTCTGACTTGTTGTTAAGCGTTATTGCAACCCCCCCATCTGCAACAGCAACCTTATTTTTTAGTAACAATAATTCAGATTTTTCTCAAATTGGAACACAAAACCTCACTTCATCAAACCCTTCAACAACTTTCAATGCACCTACTGAATTAAAGGGCGGTGCTGAAGAAAAAACTTATTATTTTAGATTAACTTACCATACTTCTGTTAATAGAACTTTTTATGTTGAAAGGGGAGCTAATAACCCGACTATTAATGGTTATCTATTTCCCAGCTATATTAGTGCTTCATCTCTTAATTTTGGAACAACTGGACTGATGTATAACAAAAGTCCTTATCAATTTATAAGTAGTACTGGAGTGGCTTACGATACTTACTATGCAATTTACAACACTTCTGGAGTAGCCGGAGTGCCTGTATCTGGCTCGATTGGGTATTGCTCTAATACTAGATTATTTGTAAAGGCTAATTTAACAGGAGTTACTGGAGTAATTGGTATTCCGTACCCTATGACTTATGAACTAGGCCGACCAATCCTTCGTTCTGCTTCTGGCAAGGGTCAATCGGCGGTAGCTGACGGGAGACTACAGCTTAAGAACGGGATTATGCTGTACGACAACAGCCGATTCTTCCAAGTACTAGTGACCCCTAAATATAGGGATACCTATAATTACACTTATCTTTATAACTTTGTCCCTAATTATTTAGGGGTTGGGCCAACTAATCTTGACTATATGCACATGGAAGATGGAGCTTTTAAATTCCCTGTGTTTTGCCGTACTGATGACGTAAAGGTTAGTATATTAAATGAATCTCCTTATCCGTGTGCTTTGTTGAGTCTTGAGTGGGAGGCTCTGTATAGTGCAAGATCAAAACGTATTGGCTAGTTATTCTAATGGGATTGTTGTCAGAAAGACCTTGTTGCCAGACGTAAAGTATATAGCCCCAAGACTTCGCAAAGCAGACCTTAGAGAACTTAAAGCTAACTCCCCAGCCAAGCCAGATGTTGCTCTAATGACTAGTGTGTGGTTAAGTAACCCTTGTTATACCATTTGCGTATACGGGGAACCTATTGGTTTGTTCGGTTTATGCCCCCAAAAGGATGTAGGAGTTGTGTGGATGATGGGTACTGACAAGGTGTTACAAATAAAACATACCTTTCTAAAGGCTTCTAAAGAGTGGCTTAACTATTTGCTTGAATTAAAGCCAGTTTTATTTAACTTTATACACGAAAAGAACACCATACACATTAAGTGGTTGCGTTGGTTGGGCTTTTCGATTATAAGCAAAAAGGAAGGCTTTGGATTAAACGGAGAAACATTCTACGAGTTTGTAAAGATAAAAAACAATGTGTAACCCAGCTTTAGCCATCGCAGGTGTAGGACTCGCAGTAGGGGTCGCCCAGAGCTATGCCCAGTATCAATCCCAAAGTGACTTTGCTAATCAACAAGCACAAGCCCAAAGCGATGCAATTAGACAGCAACAAGAATATCAAAATAGACTTATTCAATTAGAAGGCGAAAGATTTCAAGCTGAAAGTAATGCTGTAAGGGCTAGACAACTTCAAGAACAACAGGCTCTTGCCAGACAACAGGGACAAGCTTCTAAAGAGTTTAGGTCAGCACAGGCAACCGCTTTGGTGCAGTTTGGAGAAGCAGGTGTTAGTGGTCTTTCCGTTGACGCACTATTAGCTGACTTTACCCGTCAAGAATTAGGATACCAAGAAGGCATTTTGAGGGAACAGCAGAATAAAGATGCGTTTTACAACGAACAACTTCGTCAGAATAGAATGGCTTCTGCCTTTACTATGGCTGAAATGAACAGACCTATTACCTCACAGCCTATTGCTCGTCCTAGTGGTACTGCTCTTGGTCTTGAATTGCTTGGTAAGGGTGTCGGTGCTTATGGGTCTTATCTAAACTATGGTGGTGGCATGAGGCCAGAACGCAGTACCCCAAGGTCGGTACTAGCAATTCCTAGCTAATTTATGGCTGTAGAACTAGTAAATAGGCGGGGTGTAAATGTAGGCAGGTTGCCTTCCCCTAACATCCCTGCTCCTGCTCCAGTTGTCCAAGTAGCAACTCCGAAAGCAACAGCCCCAGCGGAAGCTGTAAGACCAATCAGACCAGAGCAGAGCGAACTAGGACAGATTGCTAATTCTTTAGGCTTCTTTAACGAAAACCTTTTTAGCTTGGGTTCAGTATATACACGAATTTCAAATAAAGAGAATTTAGAGCAGGGTCAGCAAATGGCTATGGAGGACATGGCTAAAGCTAGACAGATCACAAAGCTAGGTTTTAAGAAGGCTTCAGAGCAGGGCTTGATTGACCCCGGAGCCAATCCTTATATGCGTTTGGGTCTTTATGAGACCACGGGAAAGATTGCTGGGCAAGAATATCGTGAAGCCCTTCTTAATCGTAGGGATGAAGTAAACAGCCCTTATTCAAAGATTACTGAAGATCAGCTTATCGCTCAAGAGCGTCAGAAGTTTGCGGAACAGGTTGGAGAGAATTTCTATGCACAGCAGGGCTTTCTTTCTGAAGCTAACCAAGCTGAACAAAGTTTTAAAAACGCTGTTATTGGCGAGAAAGCTAAATTCACTCAAGCCGTAACTGAAGAAAAAGATGCTTTAGCTACAACTAAGATTGTTTCTTCATTGAGCAAAGCAACTACTCCAGAAGATAAAGCCAATGCCTTAAGTAGCTTGCTAGACCTATACAACAACAGGTCGCAATATACCCCTAATGTAAACGCTTTGACAGCTAGGGATGTAGGTAATGCAATTAGGTCTATTGCTAAAGATGACCCAACTAAAGCCCAGCAAGTTTTAGACGAAGTTGCCACTATGGTTATTGCTCGCAGGGATGGGAGTACTGCTTCTTTTGGTGAAATATTGACACCAGTAGTTGATGACCTTCAGAATATTATTGATTCATCCTTGGATAAGGAAGAGCGTAACTGGGAGCGTAATCAGCGTAGGGAGAACTCTAGGGCTGATGTAGCGATTGATTCTAATATCAAAAAGTTTGTGGATTCTGGGGCAAATCTATTAGATGACGCTATTGTTCCTAGTATTGTGGCCGAGGTAATGAAAACTAATCCTAATGCTGATCTGGCTGGTGTTACACAGACAACCAGAGAAAAAATGGCACAGGTTTCTGCTCCAGACCAACAACAAGCAGTTAATTACGCTTACGAGCTGGCAAAAACAAATCCAGAAGAAGCAATTCAGTTTGTTAGCGATGCTGAAGGTAAGACTATTTCTTGGGAGGCTAGTCAACAGCTAAAACAAGCTTTTACAAAATCTAACGACAACTTGCAGTTAATTAACAGCCCAGCTTCTAATTCGTATTATAAGCTTTTGTCTGACGGCTTTAAAACAAATACAATGTTTGATGCTATGTCGGAAGCTGAACAGGAAGTATTTGTTCTTAACTCTAGGGCTGTTTTTGATTCTAATGTGGCTTCCTATATTGAAAGTCTTGACCCAGCGATGCCTAACACAGAAGTCAATAAATTACTACGTCAAGAGCTTCCTAAAATTACAGAGAAAACTAAAAACGATTTGTTTAAGGTTCAGAACCAAAAAACTTTGGAAACACAGGCATATTTAAGCCCCCGCTTAAAAAATGAAATTAAAACTGGTGCTACAGACCCTAAAGTAAACCCAGTAGCCGAGTGGAAACTAGCTTCTCTTGTATTCCCTACTACCAACCCAAACCCCAATGAGATTCTTTTGTCCCGCTGGGGTCGCCTAGAACAGCTACAGAACCAGCTAGATGTAACAGCCCAAGGAACAAAGATTCCAGAGTTTAGGCCAGAACAGGCTTTAAGGGAACAAGGGGAGCTTAAGCAATTCATGGCTACTAAGTCTCAAAACTATTTGACCCAGCTTTCTAAGCTTATCAATGCTGGTGGTGTCGAGGTTGCTGATATGTTTGGAGACGACCGCAATTCAGAATTTTACACCTTTACCCCAGAACAGACGGAAAAGTACAATTCAGACTACCTCAAGATCAAGAGTCGAATGGGCTTCTCGTCTACAGAGCTTTCTAGCGGTGTTACGTCTGATGGCATTAAGTTTGACCCAAAAACCCTGTCTACTGATGGGACGCTGTTCTTCAAGTCTAGTGCTGAAGCCAGAAAAGCCATTGATGACTATAGGAACGCAGTAAGGACTGACGCTAATGGATTCACTACTTTTGAGGGGTCAGCTCAAGGATATTATGTCCAAACTTTGATTGACTTATATGGCTTAAAAGACGAAGCTACTTTAACAAACTTCTTTGCTAATCAAAAACTTAAGCTAGAACTACTAGGAAAATAATCATGGCTCTACCTTCATTTGATGAATTGCCTTCCCTAAACGCCCCCGTACAGCCTATGGGTGCAACAGAGCCTCAAGTACCTATGGCTCCAGCCCCAGATGCGGAAGAGGGTGTTCTAGGCACAGCTAATAGGATTGGAACGGCTTTCTTGCGGGGTGGGGCTAAAGGTATTGGTGAAATCGCTCAAGTAGCCTCTTTTGGTAAGATTGATGACAATTTCTTGAATGTGTTTGGTGAAAGCCAGACTGGAGGCGAGGAGCTTGCTGAAGGCATCGGTAACTTTGCTGTAGGCTTCCTCCCTGCTGTGGGTGTACTGGGGAAGGTGGCTACAGCGACCAAGGCTCTTAAGGGGGTTGCGATGGCTGATGCAGTTGGTTCGGTGCTTTCCAACAAGTTTGCACGGGGAACGATTGCTGGTGCTGTTACAGACTTTGCCTTCTTTGATGAGCATACCAAACGGCTCTCAAACATCGCTGAAGAAGCGGGTATTCCTTTTGCTGACCTTTTGGCCCAGAGCGATTCAGACAGCGAGTTTGTTGCACGACTAAAATCGGCTTCAGAGGGGGTTCTTCTTGGCGGTGCAACCGAGCTATTTATGGGTTCTGCTAAAGCCCTGTTTACAGCCAACAAAATGAAGCTGGCTGGTAAGTCTGCCAAGGAGGTTGTAGAGGCTCTTAAGAAAGACCCCTCAATCCAAGGGTCGATCAACATTCTGCGTACCTCTGAAGAAGATGCCCTAGCCCAAGCTAAAGCTGTCCCGGCCTTGGCTACCGAGATGCAACCAAACATGAAGAAAGGTACAAGACCAGACAGGGAACTTGGTGCTAACGCTGTCCCTGTACCTGTTACTTCTGCTCCTATTAGTGAAGCCCAGCTAGGAAAGTTGTTTAATGTCTACTTGTCGGGTAATGGAGAGCTAGTGGGTGAAGATATTGCCCGTGAAGCCCCAGAGATTATCACAAGCATCAAGAACCTTAAAACTGGTAAGGATGCTGAAGAATGGTTTGGTTCTTTTGCTTCAGCTTTTGAGGGATTCCTTAAAAATCGCAAGGGCGGGGTACTCCCAGACGCAGTAAGGGCTGAAAAAGGTCTTAACTACCTCAAAGAAACCCTAGATGCCCGTGGTTTTGAGACCATTTTGGGAGGTGCTAGATCGTCTGCCCAGTTTGCAAGCCAGTTGCCCGTGCTTACAGAGGCGTACAAAGTCGCAAACACCCTATTTCATACTGCTTCAAAGAACGCTGTTGATGAGTTTCTAGCTGAAATGCCTAAATTTAAGGGTTTTGCTGGCACAGCTAAGGCTTTAGCTGGTGAACTTCCTCCCTCTGCTCGTAGTTTCCTTCAGATTTTAGAAGCTCAGAAAGCCATGTCTGGATATATCAAACAAATTGGTGCTGGTGCATCTAGGACGTTGCGTGTGTTTAGGAAAGACAACACAGCACAAGCCGTAGAAGAGATTCTAGGTTCTGGAAGAGAGTTTATTGGTAAGGATGCCCAAGCCTTGATGGGAGCTGTCAACTCAAAGGGAGGTTTAAGGAGACTTGAGGATTTGGCTATGAAGATCAAACTGGCCGGGGATAACGAGGTTGCATTTACAAAGCTTGTAGATGGTACTCGTACTGGCTTGGACAGGCTGGCTACTTACACAATCAACGCCATGTTGAGCAAGGTAAGTACCTTTGCCACTATTCAGTTTGCCAGCAACAGCCTTACAAGCCTCTATTTGCCTTTAGAACGTGCAACAGGGGCTTTGTTTAGGGGTGACCTAGCTGAATCTAAAAACTCCCTCCGAGTAATTGGCTATTACAATCGTTTAGCTGGTGAAGCCCGCAACTGGTTTGTAAAGTCTCTTAAAGAAGGGCAAAGCTTTATTGGGTCTGAGAGTTCGGTTTCGGAAGCAGGTAAACAACAGGTTTTGGGTGGCGTGAAGTATCTCGAAACCAACGCCCCCATGCTTGCCAAGGCTCTGAATGGTATTGATGTGTTGCTGACAAGCCCAACTAGGTTCATGCAAGCGGTGGACGAAGGCTTTAAACAGCTTCATGTTCGTGCGTCTGCTTCTGCCTACCTTCATGGTGAAGCTCTTGAAAAGGGAATTAAAGACCCTGCCCAGATTGTTGCTTATGTTGAAGAAGGACTAGCCAAGCTGGTAACGCAAGAAGGGGCATTAAACAGCGAGCTGGCAATCCGTCAACAAGCCCAGCGTATCGGTAAGGCTAGGGGGCTGAACAAGTTTGACATCGCAGACCTAGAAAACAATATGGTTTCAGAGTATCAACCTAAACTTTCTAGGATTGAAAGCCTTGCTAAAGACTTTAGCCAAGAGGCTACATTTACACGGCAGGGAGTGTTAAGTGCTGACGGCAAGACCTATGAAAAAGGCTTTTCGCAGTTAGTGAGTAATATTGCTAGTTCTTCTCCTTTGGTTCGCCTTGTTGCACTTCCTTTTGTTAATACGCCTATGAACCTAATGAAGATGGTGGGTCAAAGGCTGTTTCCAAGCATTACGACCAATATCCCCGGCATTAAAGGGTTTCATAAGCAACTTATTAACGACATGGCTTCTGGAGACCCAGCTAGAATGGCATCGGCAGAGGGCAGAATCATTATGGGTAACCTGCTTTCTGTGGGTGCGTTGATGACCGCTGGCTCTGGTGCAATTACTGGTTCTGGCCCCAGAGACCCAGAGGAACTTAAGCTTCTTACTCAAACTGGTTGGCAAGCTAACTCTTTCCGCATCCCTACCCCGAATGGTGATAGTTACATTTCTTACGCCAAGCTTGACCCCTTTGCCAGCTTCCTTGGCCTTACGGCTGATTTTGTGGATAAGATGAGCCAGCTAAGTGAGAACCACAGGCAAGACGGATTACAAATGTTTGCTACGGCTGTTGGTATTGCCTTTGCTAAGAATGTAACCAACAAGACCTACCTAGCGTCTCTTAAACAGTTTGATGAAGCCATTACGCAACCAGACAGGTTTATGGAAAAGTATGTGCAAATAAAAGTAGGAGCGTTTGTTCCTTCTGCAATCGGTGGTTTGGCTCCCTTGTTTAATAACGAAGAGCTGGCCGAAGTCCGTAGCATCGGTGACGCTATTCTTGCTAGAATCCCCGGAGCCAACGCTGTAGAGAGCAAGCGTAATATGCTGGGCGAAAAGATCACCCGCAACTCATCCTCCATTGTCGATTACCTTGTCCCTACTGCGGTATCTAAAGACAAGAATGACGCAGTTATAAACGAGCTTTCTAGGCTCCAACACGGCTTCCGTAACCCCAGCACAAAACTTAACGGGCTTGAACTGCTAGACTATTCTATGGAGAACGGACAGACCGCTTATGACCGCTACATGGAACTTACTGGGCAAGTTAAACTAGCTGGCAAGACGCTACGCCAAAGCCTAGACAAGCTAATTAAAAGCAACCAGTACCAAAGGTTGCCAGAAGATCGCCTTTACTCTGTTGATGATTCCCCTCGTATTTCTGAAATTAAGAAAATAGTCAACAAGTACCGCCAACAGGCTAGGCTTCAGCTACAACGTGAGCTTCCCAAGGTTAGACAGCAACTTCGAGTTGTTGAACAGATTAAGGAAGGAAGAAGGTCTGGTAGAAGTGTTGAAGGCTTGATTGAGTCGTTACAAGGAGTTTAAGCCGTGCCTAACACCTACGTTTCTTTTACAGCAGACTCGACAAATGACGCAAATCTTACCGAGTACACAATACCCTTTAAATTCTTAAATGCTGAAGATGTAAAAGTAAGGTCGATAAATACAGTTAGTGAAGCTGTTTTACAATGGATTTATGTACCGATAGCAACTTGGAATACTAATTTAGTAGACGGCGAAACAAGCTACCCTTTTGGGTATTATTCTGTTGTTTTTGAAAATGGTGTAGACAAAATTAAATTTGCACCAGTTAGACCTCTAACCATAGGGACTGGGAGCAGTACTTTTCAAGAATTTAGAATTACAATTTATAGAAGAACAGCAACTACCAATAGCACTTATTTTTCTAATGGCAGTCCAATTCAAGCTTCTGATTTAAATGCTATTCTTTTACAAAGTCTATATAATTCAGAAGAAGCTCTTGAAGGAATTGATTCAGTAAATACTATTGATTTAGCTTCAAAACTTAATTTAAAAGTAGAAACAACTGGTGATATTTTAACTGGTTCTTTAAATTTCTCTAATGTAGGTTCATTAACTCAACTTCAGAGTGTTTCAGTTAATTCGGCTGGAGGCGGGTGAGTTTCCACACCTAGAGTTACTCTTACTGGAGGAACCATTTTAAATGTTCCTACACCTGTTCTTGCTTCTGATGCGGTTAATAAAGCTTATGTAGATGGATTGACATTAAATGGTGGAAGCCAACCTGTTATAGCTGATGATTCAATTACAGAAACGCTTTTAAGAAAAGTATCGGGACAAGAAGCTGTAACTACAGCCACTATTCGGTCAAATTCTGTAACAACCGACAAACTAATTACATTTGCAGTAACGGCTGAGAAATTAGGTGGTGGTTCTGTAATAAATTCAAAAATAGCAAACGGAGCAGTAACATCTGCAAAACTAGGTGCTAATTCTGTTACTTCTGTTGCTATAAATGATGGTGCAGTACTAGAAGCTAAAATAGCTACAGGAGCAGTTACAAATACTAAGCTGGGTGCTAATTCTGTTACAGCAGATAAAATTTTAAATGGAACAATTACTTCAGCTAAATTAGCCAATCAAACTTTAGACGGCAGTACAGTTATTCTTAATAATAGTATTCCAGCCTCTAAACTTCAAGATTCTGGTATTACTTATGGCCCATCTACTCTGGGTTCTACTCATTCAACAATAAATACAACCGCTGGCACAATAAACGCTTTTAATGCAACAATTAACGCTAATAATTTGTATAAAAAGCAAATTTTAACTCTTAATGAATCTAATGAAGTAAACGCAGGTACTCTAACTCTTGCTTCTGGTTCAGTAAAAAGTGACCCAAGTACAACTATTTTACCATCCACGTTAAATCAATTTACTGGCACTATTCCAGAATTAACTTTTTTTACTACGGGTGTTACTGACGGACATTATTTTTATAAAATTCAAGCTAAAAATCCTAACTTACTTGGAAAGCAATCTGGAAGAACATTAATGAAATGGCAGGGAAGGCAAGGTGGTCAATACGGAAGTAATTTTAATACTAATAAGTTTCCTACATTTTTTTACAAACAAATTGCTAATATACCATTTAATTATGTTGTTTATAATGAAAATCCAGAAATTAGTTTAGTCGGAACGCCTTATATTCCTTTAACTACGTCTGGAGAAATTGTATTTAATAATTCTGCGGGGAATGAAAAAAAATATCTAATAACATTAACTGGATTTGCTACTACCACTAGAAATGGTGCAACTTTGTATATTAAGCCTATTTCAGATTCTTATATTTTTCAAGGAAGTCCTTACACGGCCCCAAAATCAGTAATATCAGTCATTTTTACAAACGTTTATACTGATACTCCAGACTATTATTCTTATAGAACTTTTAGTGCAACAACAATTTTTACTATTCCCGGAGCTACTACTTTAAGTTTCCCTGTTCAATATTATTATTTTGACGTGGCGAACCAAGCTCCCCCAACTAACATACCTTGTGGTTTTGGATACGGAATGGAGTCGGGAGCTGGAATTTCTTCTACTCAAGTTCCTCCTGCTTGGACAGGTAATCTAGGAAGTGGACACCCTAATACATGGAATGAATCAATAGTAGACCTTTTAATAGAACGAATACAATGAGTGAAGAACTGCATCGTGATATAGGAAGAATAGAAGGCAAAATTGATGCTATTTTAGCTAATCAAGACGAGTTTAAGTACACTTTTGAAAAGCACGACACTCGTTTACATAAGCTAGAAGGCTCTCAAATGAAAGCTATGGGTGCATTTGGAGTGCTGGTATTTGGGTTGAACTGGGCATGGGATTATTTTAAAAGCAAACTATGAGTGACGAAGTTTCAAAGATTATGGAGGAGCTTCACGTTGAGCTTGCCAACGAGTTCTTGAGGCGGGTCAAGATGGGTGATGCAACTCCAGCCGACCTTAACGGAGCTAGGCAGTTCTTACGGGATAACGGAATTGATGCAGTTGCCTTGCGAGGCTCCCCTCTTCAGAAACTAGCTATGGTATTGCCTTTTGAGGAGCAACAGCTAATAGAGGCTCCAGCCAAGACTTTCAGCTTGCCAGCACCCGACCAAGTAGATAAGGCTGTTGGATTATGAAAGCACGGGATTACAAGAAAGAATACAGGGAGTACCACGGAAATTCCTTGCAAATTAAGCACCGGGCTAAACGCAACTCTGCCCGTAGGTTAATGATTCGTAAGCATGGTAAATCAAAGCTTAAGGGCAAGGATGTAGACCATAAAGACGGCAACCCCATGAACAACTCCCACGGAAACTTACGGATTACTTCTATTAAGTACAACAGAGCCAAACACTAGGCTCAATAAAACACAAGGCGGTTCATGCAACTAGACCCTAGATTAAAGGACTTTCGTAATTTTTTATACATGGCTTGGGGGCATCTAGGTCTCCCTACACCTACAAAGGTTCAGTACCAGATTGCTGAGTACCTTCAGCACGGGCCAAAGCGGTGCGTCATCCAAGCCTTCCGAGGATGCGGTAAAAGCTATGTCTCCGCTGGGTATGTGCTATGGAGGCTTCTTCTTGACCCCAAGCTGAACTTTTTGGTTATCTCAGCCAGCAAAAGTCGTTCTGACGATTTCTCAACTTTCTGCTTGCGTCTCTTAAGCGAGATGCCCCTGCTCGAACACCTTAAGCCTACCGAGGAACAGCGGTGCTCCAAGGTTGCCTTTGACATCAATGGTGCTCCAGCTTCACAAGCTCCTAGCGTCAAGAGCATCGGGATTACAGGACAGATTACAGGTAGCCGAGCTGATGTGATTATTGCTGATGACGTAGAGGTTCTTAACAACTCTGCTACTGAGGGGATGCGTCACAAGCTATCGGAAACAATCAAGGAGTTTGATGCGGTTATCAAGCCTCTGGAGACCAGCAAGGTGATCTACTTGGGAACCCCGCAGAGCTACAATAGTATTTACAAGATGCTTCCAGAGCGAGGCTTTAAGACTTGTGTATGGCCTAGCAGGTTCCCTTCAGAAACAGAACGCATCGCTTATGGTGACTCGTTCTCTGTCGATCTGCGTGACGAGTTGCACAATGACCCAACACTATTAGGTAAACCCACAGACCCCCAGCGGTTTAGTGAAGCCGACCTTATGGAGCGTGAGGCCAGCTATGGTCGCTCTGGGTTTGCGTTGCAGTTCCAGCTAAACACCAGCCTCTCCGACCAGAATAGGTATCCCCTCAAGCTGTCTGACTTGATTGTAATGACCCTTAACCCCGATATGGGGCCACAAAAAGCTGTATGGGCATCTAGCCCGGAGCTTGCATGGAACGAATTACCCAATGTCGGCCTTAACGGAGACAGGTTTTACAGGCCAATGAGCATTGTAGAGCCTTGGGTTAAGTACGATGGCTGTTGCATGAGCATAGACCCATCGGGTAAAGGCAGGGATGAGACAGCCTATGCGGTGGTCAAGATGCTCCACGGACAGCTATTCTTGGCTGAAATAGGCGGTTTAATGGAGGGTTATAGCCCTAAAAGCCTAGAAACGCTGGCTGAAGTAGCCAAAAAGCATGGCGTAAACGCTGTAATCATCGAAGAAAACTTTGGTGGCGGTATGTTTACCAGCCTTATCAAACCTGTATTCGCCCGTATACACCCGTGCAACATAGAAGAAGTCCGGCACAGCAAGCAGAAAGAAGCTCGTATTATTGATGTATTGGAGCCTGTAATGAGTAGCCATAAACTGATTGTAGACTCTGACCTAGTACGAAAGGACTATGCCGATTGCGATGTGCGGGGCTTAGACACCGCCCTCAAATACAGCCTGTTCTACCAGATGAGCCGTATCACAAGGGACAGGGGTGCTTTGTCTAATGATGATCGACTTGATGCTTTAGCTATGGCTGTGCAGTACTGGGTAGAGCAAATGGGCAGAGATACAGACTTGGCTTTGGTCGAACAAAAAGATCGACTTTTAGATGATGAGCTTGCTAGATTTGCAGACAGCGTATTTGGAAAAAAACGAAAACAACCAACTTGGATAAATAGATAACGGCTATGTCAGATTGGATTCTTAACAGAGCAACAATGAAGTGGGAACGCCCTGCTCCATCTTTTAGTGCTCCATTACCCACCCCCAAAGCCCCTCAAACTACCCCTACCCAACCACAGGTTGCAGAAAAAGCTCCCACAATGCCTCAAAATGAGCCTACAATGGCCTTCAAAATGAACTTAAATAGTGACCAAGTAGATTCCCTTACAGGCATCATTCGGGACTCAGCAAGAGCCATTATGAAAGCAGAAGGTGTTTCAGCCGTCCAATCTGGCCGTAAAGAGACCTTTGGCTTCCGAGAAGGCAACCCCGGCTACCAAGAGGTGAGCCAAGCTGTCCAGAAGTTCGGTGCGAATAGCGAACAAGCTACCAATGCTGTAGCAGGTCAGCTTTCTTCAAAGCTCAAGGTCGTAGGGTTACCCAATGTCAAAGATGCTGGCATGATTGGGGCCATTATGTCTGTTGCACACATGAGGGGTGATTCGGGTGCTAGGGCAATCCTAAACGCTGTTGGTACAAGCTCTGACAAGATTGAGTTCAGCCGTAAGGACATCACACCAGAAGCCCTTAATGCCCTCAATGGGATGAGTGCTGGGGAGTTCCATACCAAGCTACGGCAAGCCAGAGAGCTGTATGACAAGACCCATTACTGGAACAAGACAGACAGCATCAAGATGGCTAATGGTAACACCCAGACAGGTAGATGGGGTGACCTCTTTGGTAAAGGGCTTCTCAACCGATACAATGATGAATATAAGACTTTTAGTAAGCTATCTGGTAGCTCCCCTACGGGGTAACACAATATAAAGAAGATTTGTTACAAGCCTAGACTTAAGTTGTTTATAGTTAATAGTTTATAGTTTTCCCTTATGGGAATTGTCTGTATAGTAGAGGGAGACGATCTGATTCTCCTTACTTAAACGAATCTTAAGGGGGTATAGTTTAAGGTCACTTTATGGGGGTAAGGGGGTATATAGATTAATCATATATTAGAATAATGAGATTAATCATAGATATACATTCTTTAAAAAATACTAGTAAGTAATAACCTATTCTAAACTTCTATAATAACACTTACATAACCAATGTATGATATATGTCCTTTACAAAATGAATAAAGTTACTTAGAAAACTTAAATGCCTTTAGGACTCAACATTCAAAAGAACATTAAAGAACTTATGGCTGACAATAAGAAAAAAGGTAAAGCCAAAGGTGCTTCTGGTAAGAAACGTAGCATGGCTCAAATGCTTGCTATTGCTTACTCGAAAGGTCGTAAGAAATGAAAAAAGGACTCTATTACAATATCAACAGACGCAAGAAACTAGGCATCAGCCGGAGCAAAAAGAAAACTACGATTGACCTTAAGATTTATAAGAAGATGAAGAACAAAACTGGCGGGTTTGCTGAATAATATGTGTTCAGTATTGAATAATGCTCCCGCTGTTCGGGAAAGGGTGTTTTCAGAAATTAGCAACCAAGCCAGAGCACGGGGTCTAGGTCAAGATCAACAATCATCAACGGCTTCTGCTCCACAAGCTACAGCAAGCCCTTTAGCGACTGACGCAGTTTCAGCGTCCTCTCCAGCAAGACAGAAAAGAACTAGATTGCGTGGAGTTTCTGGTTTAACTATACCTACTGAATCTTCTGGTGTAAACGTGCCTCAATGAAGATTGGCCCGTTGGAGTTTGAGGTCGTAGAGTACGACTCCACTTCAGCCTACAAAAAACTTATGGGGAACGAAGGTTCCTCTGATATGTTCGGTATCTGCCAGACATACCCAAAGACTCAGATTCTCATTAACAGCCTTCAAGACCCACAAAGCAAGCAACTGACTTTGCTACATGAAGTGCTTGAGGCTATTAACTTCCTTTACGAGGTTAAGCTGTCAGAACGGGACATAAAGACCCTTGAGGCAACACTAGGGCAAGTGCTTAAGGACAACCCTAGCTTTACCAAAGGCTTTATTGGATAGACCGCCACACCGCATAATCCACATCTAGTTTAACAGACCAACACATAAGCTTATTGTAAAGCCTGTACCCGTAGCCGTATCGAAGGCTAGTACGGCTTACAAGGTCACCTAGATGGTACAGAAGCCAAGATAAAGCAGTACGCATATTACCTAGTCCCGCTACTGAAGTAATCGTTGCCCACTTTGGTCGTATAAGAACGAGGGCCATAATAGCTGTCGCCCTGCTTAACTGTGATTCCACCAGCACCGAAATAGGTGTCACGAACTTTAGTCACTACACCTGTACTGGTGAAGGCTGTATTGTTCACGATTGTAGTTGTGCCTCTGGACTGATGAGACACACCTAAGAACTCAGACCAGTTATCTTCAGCCTGTAAGGTTGCGGTTACCAAGGTTAAGGCAATTAATAGTGTTTTCATACGGATACAATACTAGTTACAAGCGGGGTTGTAAAGGGGGTGTAGTACGATAGAAGGCTGGCTAATAGAGGGGTTAAGATTTTGGTGAAAAAATCTGAGAGAGTATTACATGAATTACTGGTGCGTTTTCCCCCCCTATGGGGTCAAGCCGTTTTTTTCGGCGGTCGATGCCATGTCGAGGCTCTATCAACACCAGCCGTTGCACGACTGATGCAACCAAGAAAAGATCGGGCAAGAATCGGGCAAACATGACAGGCTCTCCACTCACAGGTAAAGAGATTGAGAATGTCTGCACCACCTATGCAACGCCGTCCCAGCTTGTAGAAAGAGGAAACGGGATTGATGCAGGAAGCGAGAGAGTTTTATGGGGTTTGCCTAGGGTGCAACGGGAGCAAATGCAACGCCGAAATATCTTTTTCGTGTTTTTTTGTTATACCTTGTCAACATTAGAAAAGCATAGGCCAACCATTAGCAGAGCTACTATCATTCTCTATCATTCTTTTTCGCTTGCCAAAAACTGAAATCGATAAGGTGAGCCGTAAATGCCCCTAGAAACGCTCGACACCGCTTCCCGCTATCCTCTATCCAGAAACGCACTTAAAATCTTTTTATAAAGAGATAAATATCCCTTGACACACTTCACGCTCTCCAGTATCTTCACCTTATGCAAAACGAAATCTGGACGCTCCTAGCCTTTGGAATCCTCTGCGGAGTAGCAGGGTTTTTCTGGGGTGCGGTTTATGTCCTATTAAATAGAAAGAATTAAAAACACTATGAAAAACACACTATATAAAAAGGCACTACGCTGGGGCGGTTTGGATATGAATAAGCACCCTCTAGAGCTTAAAATGCAGATCGGGAGAAAACTGAAATTCATCGCCCGTCAACTACGCTTCGATTCCACCGATTATCCTATCGGACTCCCTCAAAAACATATCCCTAGCTTTCAACGGGCTGGGGCGTGGCTCTGGTCTGCTATGCAGGAAAAGAGAAAGGTTCACCGCCCTGCCGTTCCCGTGATGCAACGGGATATGGGTATTCGTGACCTGCTCAACATCCAGAGCCATAGGGGGGAGTTCATAGGGGTAGAGCTGGAGTTTTTATTGCCTAGGCAGGTCAACGCTACAACCCTTCGCACAAGTAAATTCATCGCCCTTACTAGTGATGGGAGTATCTGCCCTCCTAATGGCTATATCGGCTTAGAAGCAAATCTAGTCTATGTCCGTGGAATCTCAGAGAATCGCCTAGAAACATTCTGCGAAAAACTATCACTATCACAAGCCCAAGTGAACAAGACTTGCGGTCTGCACCTTCACCTAGATCAAAGGAATGTCAGCCGTGCAACCGCTTGGAGAAGATACCACCGCTTAGTGTCTGCTCTCCCTTGGCTTAAACTTGCCGTGCCTCCCTCCAGAATCGGAAACACCTACTGCAAATTGAACGCCGTTGGGGAGAATCCCGAAAACTATGACCGCTATATGGCGATAAACTGGAAGGCATACACCGAACACGGGACGATAGAAATACGACTCCTAAACGGGACGACATCAGCCGACAAGATTAAGCATTGGGTTAGCCTTTGCATTGGTGCGAGCCGTAACACACTCCCCACGATTGAAGCGATGACGAATTGCAACGAAATCCCACGGGAGGCTAAAGAGTGGTTCATGGCAAGAAAAAGAAAGTTCTATCCCGACAACAACGCAAGCGGGATGAGTGAAGAAGGGTCAGAAGATTAAACACAACAACCAACCAAAGAAAGAAAAACACTATGTGCATAGCAATACTAAAAACTAAAAACGCAAAGATTAGCAGGAAGCATCTTGAAAACTCTGCTCAAAGTAATCCAGACGGATTCGGAGTGGCTTGGACAGACGGCCAACGCCTACGCACCTTTAAGACGATGAAGGCTGGAGAGTGGATCGATAAGGTGATGAGCTTAGAGAAGTCTATCGCTATCATCCACGCCCGTATCACCACGCACGGAGCCACAGACTTAGAAAACTGCCACCCGTTCAGAGTGAGTAAGGGTTTGGCTTTCATTCACAATGGATGCCTACCTATATCCACAGCCGACAAGCCAACCCGTTCCGATACTTGGCACTTCAATCAAAAGGTGATGCAACCACTAGTGCGAGACACGGGAGGAATCACCGCCCCACTAGTCGAAATGCTCCATGAATATGCCAAGGGGTCTAAACTCTGCTTCCTTAGCTACACGGGAAAATTCATAATCGTAAATGAAACGGCAGGGCATTGGGCTGGGGGTGTGTGGTATTCCAACACCTCGTATAAAACTGGAAGCGACTGGTGGAAAACTGGGGGTTATACTTGCCCACCTTCCTATTATGGCAGATCGCCCGTTCAGCTCATCCCTCCCATTGGGGGAGTAGTCCCGATAGATGATGATGATACCATCGAAAGGATGATAGAGCAGGACTCTATTAAGAAATGGGAACAGCAATCCTTCCACACCACGGAAGGAGCGTGGGAATGATACAGCAAAACCAAAACGACCTATGGGCAGGGGTCAAAGTTTTAATCGTGCTGGGATGGCTCTTTCTAGGGCTGGTCAGCTACATTAAAAACCACAACAAATAAAAAGGAAAAAAAAACACAAATGAAAAACACAATCAAAAAGCACTACCTTTCAGTACTCTAAAGAATTGATGCAACAAGCGGGGGTGGGGTTCCAATCCCTTCCCCTGCTTTTTTGTGCCTAGATGCCTAATGCAACCACAACCCCTAGTGGCCTAGCCAAACCAGCACCACCACCCCTTGTGTTGAAAATCCAGAAAAATCCATCCTTCTTACTCTGTAAGGAATATATTCTGTATATATGATAGATATATATGATAGTGAATTATGATAGCGAGCCACATTTGGCTGGCAATTACCTGTACGTTTTACCTGTGCGTTTATAAGATGTGCTTATACTTTTCAAAGAGAGTGTTTTTCCCTTTGCTTTTAATTACCCGTGCGTTTATGTTCTGCGGATATGAAACACATAGCCATAACCAAAGACAACTACTACAACCTTCAACTGCTATACGACAACAGCATTTGTGAGGGAAAGAAACCAACCGATGTCGTCAACTGGAATGGTAATGAGATTCTAGTTGGGTACTTAAAGTATGTCGTTGAGTACATGAAAGGAATCGTCCTTTGAACGGCTCCATTCAATCAGCAGGGGATTCATTTAATGTATCCTTCACAACCAAAGGCAAGCGTATACGCAGACGTTTCGGTTCGATGACGCAAGCCGAGGGTTACCTAATGGACTTACGCAGGGCTTCCATAGCTGGAAAGCCTTTGCCAGAGACCGAGAGCAACCTTACGACTTGGCAAGAACTCAAAGACCAGACCTACACTCTTGTTTGGAAGGGAGCCAAAAGCGAGAACACAAGCAAGCTCAACAGCGACCATGTAGTGCGTTACTTCGGTGCTAGTACACCCGTAGCTCACTTCACGCAAGGAGACCTAGACAACTGGGTGGTATCCTTAAAAGCTCTAGGCAACTCAGATGCGACCATAAACCGCAAGCTCTCTTGCTTGAGCCGTATGCTTCGGTTTGCCCTTGAAAGAGGATTGGTAACCAAGAGGTTTATCTTTCCGATCAAGAAGGAAACCAAAGGCAGAATCCGTTATATCACCGATGCAGAGGCCGAGCAGATTATGGCTAAAGCTGGAGATAAGTTACACCCATTGTTCATGTTCTTGCTTTTTACAGGGGCAAGAGTTGGTGAAGCCTTGAAGCTGACTTGGGCTGACTTTAACTGGACTAACAAGGTGGTCACATTCTGGGATACTAAGAGTGGTGAAAGCAGGACAATCCCTATGACAACTGGCCTAGTCATTGTTATGAACGAGCTGATGGAGGTTGGAGGGGATAGCCCTTTCGGTCACATTAAGCAGTTCGAGGTGAACAGGGCTTGGACAAGCATAAGAGACCAGATGGGCTTGACGGATGACAAAGAGTTTGTCCCTCATTCCCTTCGTCATACCTGTGCAAGCAGACTTGTTCAACGAGGCGTACCGATTGTAGTTGTCAAAGAATGGCTGGGACATAAAACAATCCAGATGACTATGAGATACGCACACCTAGCTCCTACAAACCTACTGGAAGCAGTCGGGGCGTTGGAGAATTAACATGGACAACCCTAAACCAGATGAAAAAACCTATACTTTTGTGGAGCGTACCAAAGCTCAAGAAGAGTGGGACAAAGAAATCGGTGAACAATGCAAGTGGGATGAATACATCTCTAACAAGCTTGACCGAGAAGATAGGGAAAATCGTAGCGATGATGAAGAAATATGAAACAACTAGAAGCAATAACAACGGAGGTAGATTACATGAAAATTGAAGCACACAGGAGATTGGAATGGCAGGAGGACTTGTTAAACCAAGCCTTATACAACCTAAAGAAAATGAACTCGTCTCTTCCCAACGGATTTTGGAAAGAGCTTCAAAACATTTGTACTCAAGTGGACTCTGCTAGATACATAGGCAGGGAAACTATTAACAGACTCAAAGGTGAGGCAGGTGTGTAATGATTACCAATGGTGTTGAACAGAAACCTAGCACTATGGCTATGCTTGAACTTGCTGACCGGATTCATACACATCCAGCAGGAAGTACATGGGTTGTTCCTTCGGGCTTCTCCGTGTGGAAGCCTCAGTCCAAGCGTAAAGTTGTGCAAGTAGTGGGAGACAACAGCGAAGTGAACGGAAGGCTCAAGCGAATCTTCATGGAACTTGGCTGGTCAGTTGTTGAGAGGGAGCTTTTGTAATGTGCAAAACAATAATCGATCTAACAATTTACCTACTGCTAATTCTTTTTGGCTCTATAGGGCTAGGAGTTGGCTTATTGCTTCTTTGTTTTCTCTGGTGGTTAGGAGAAAGATTCGTAGACGGAATAAAAGAAGAACTAGAAATTAGGAGATACAATGACAAAGACTCATAAATTTATAAAGCAACTCACAGATTCCTATGGACGATACATTCAGAAGTGGGGAGTCTTTGAACAGATACTTGAAACAGGCATTTTTAAACCCCGTGTGTATGAACGGCTATTAAAATCATTCGACAGCTTACGAGAAGCCAGCCTACATTTAAACAAATGACTACCTTTGAAGTACCCTTTAGGGATGTTTATTACATGAGTCATGGTGATGCAGATACAGCCCAATACATTAACGGAGTGGCGACCTTTGAGGTTGTTGATGATAAGGAGTATCCCTTTCGTTACATAGATGCCAATGATGTTTGGGCAAGCTCTCCACTAGGGGCTTACCAAGTAGACACCGATACGGATGAGCATAGGAAGCTTGTTCGTATAGCCGTTGAGGATGATGAGAAGGTATGGAAGTCTGCTAAAAAGATTGCTAAAACAAAGAAGCTCATTTGAGTTTAACGCAAACACAACTAGACCATAAGGCAGTATACGAAGCACAACTAAAGCGGGACAAAGCCAAGGCTAGGAATGTCTCTTCTGGCAGGGAGAGCTTATCTGGTGGTCAAGGCTTTTTGTTACGCCATTCAGTTGCTTCCGTAGCTGAGACAATAGCCCTATGGATTGATAAGGCCCAGACTTCACCCGGCCCTAAGCACAAGTCGGTTGCTTTGATGGTGCAACTAAAGCCTCTGGAGCTTTCGGCCCTCACCTGTAGGGCGGTGCTGAATGGCATATCCACCCAAAGAGCCTTTGCCTCTGTAGCTTTTGAACTAGGTAGGCTTGTAGAGCATGAAGCAAGGCTAAAAGAAAGCCCCAGTAAAGAGTGGAACAGAATCAAAAGAAGGATGAAACTACGCAAGGGGCATAAACACAAGATGCAGACGGCTTTCCGTGGGATGAGTAACAAGACTATATCTTGGGGTACGATTGAGAAGGCTTCAATAGGTGGGGTACTCATCGAACTCTTTATTAAAAGCACAGGGCTTTGTGAGGTGGTGACTACAAGGACTAGTAAGACGAGGATGAACTACATTGTTGCAACTAAATCCTGTTCTGAGTGGATGAAGGAGTTTGAGGGTACGGAGGTGCTTCGGCCTCTTATGCTTCCAAGGGTAGAGGCTGGTTCAGACCCTAATGTATTCTGGGTTAAGTGTAGATCAAAGAAGCAGGAAGCTCTTTACAAGACCCAGCCAGAAGTTGTACGGGATTGCGTACAGGCTATGCAACAGGTGGCATGGAGGATTAATACGGATGTGCTGGAGGTGCTGGATACCTACTACAAGAATGGACTAGAGATTAATGGGGAACCCGTGAACTGCCACAAGGAGGTGATTAGGGAGAACTTGGATGCTCTTACACCAGACCAAGCCAAAGCCAGAATCAAGGGAATGTGGAGGTCGCATACTTACAATGTCTGGAACAGAGCTAGGGGTTACTTCATCACTCAACAGATTCTCATGGCTAAAGAACTCCAAGGCCAGCCCTACTACTTACCCGTGCAACTAGACTTCAGAGGCCGGGTGTATTACCTGCCTACCCATATTGGGCCACAGCGGGATGATATCTCTAAAGCCTTGGGTGACTTTGATGAAGCCGTTCCTTTGACTGAGGAAGGCAAGTACTGGTTCAAGGTAGCTGGTTCTGCTCACTTCGGGTGTGACAAGGTTAGCTATGAGGAGCGTGTAGCGTGGGCTGAATTGCATGATAGCGATATAAGAAAGGTTGTTGCTGACCCCTACGGGTGTAGGTGGTGGCATGAGGCTGACGAGCCTTGGCAATTCTTGAGGTGGTGCTTTGCTTGGGTTAATGGAGCTGAAAAGTATCCAGTATGCCTAGATGCTACGAGTAACGGCTTACAGATTCTTTCCCTGCTTACGGGCGATGCAGAGACAGCTCTTCTTACTAATGTACTACCCAGCGATGTACCCAAGGACATTTACGGGGCTATAGCTCTAAAGGTACAACACAACCTATTGGGTACTCCGGGGGAGCTGGCTACCTTCTGGTTGCACCACGGATGCAACAGGAAGCTGGTAAAAAGGCCCGTTATGACCATTCCGTATGGGGTATCTAGGTATGGAATGTCTCAACAGCTCATGGAACAAACCAACTGCTCTATAGTCCAAGGGCTTTACCTAGCTGATTTGATAATCAAAGCGTTGGGTGAACTGGTTCAAGCTCCACAAGAGACTATGGTTTGGTTGAAGCAACTAGCCAAAATACCAACAGACAATGGCTGTCCTATGGTATGGGTTAGTCCTTCTGGTTTTCCTGTATACCAGCCCTATTTCGTAAGCAAGTCCAAGTCCGTCAAGTTGCGTATTGGTGACACCATTAGGTACATGAACTTAACCAACCAGATAACCAGCAAGCTAGACAGGGAAGCACAGATCAACAGCTTTGCCCCCAACTTCATTCACAGCCTCGATGCAAGTGTTGTTCATGTCTCCGTGCAGAGAATGAATAAGGCAAACATAAAAAGCCTTTTTACAATTCACGATTGTTTTGGTTGTCATGCAAGTCGTGTTCCTGCTATGAGGAAAGTTGTGGCAGAAACTATGAGGGACATATTTAAAAATCCTTTGCTCAAGGCTCTTAAGACGGAAGTAGCTTCATCTATTAGTTTGCCTACTAACTTCATTTTAGAGCCTTTCTACGGCGGTTTTCATATTGACCAGATAATCCATAGTCCCTACCTTATTAAATAATATGACAACAAAATACACATTCACAAGTGAGGACATTGAGACGGGGGAATCCTATGGGTTTCCAAAATCTAAAACTACTATTGAATTTGAAGCTAAGGATATTTTTGAAGTCCTTCAAAGTTTCCAGCAATTCTTAAGAGGTAGTGGTTTTTATCCGTCTGGTCGTCTTGAATTTGTGGACGATGAAGATACTGACCCACTTCAGCCTAACCTAACTGGTTTTGAATTAAATTCCAAGTAGGCTAGAGCTAAAACACAACAACACAAAACACAGAAAGGTAAAAACACAAAATGGATAAGAAGTATAATCGTGTACGTTTGACCAGCCCTAAAGGTGTGGCGATGTACCCAAAGCTCAACAGAGCTGATACTAAATTCAATGAAGATGGTGTTTATTCTACGAAACTTTTAGTTTCCAAAGAAGAAGCTACTTCATTCGTTCAGTCGGTAAAACAACTCCTCAAAGAATACTACGAGGAGACTTGCAAACAGCAGAAGAAGAATAAGCTCAAGCTCGCAGACTACCCTTGGAAAGAAAACGAGGATGGTGACAAGCTAGAGATTAACTTCAAATTGCCAGCCAAGGTCAAGACCAAGAACGGGGAAATCATTGAAATGCGTCCCGCCTTGTTCGACAGCAAAGGGTCGCCGTGCGACAAGTTGATCGGTGGCGGTTCTACAATCAAGATTGGTTGTGAAGCTAGTCCTTGGTTTGTACCAGCGTTGGGGGTTGGGGTAACCCTTCGTCTCCGTGCGGTGCAAGTGATTGACCTCAAAGAGCCTTCTTCTGGTGGCTCTAGCTTTGAAAGCTTCGGCTTCTCTTCGGAAGAAGAGGGCTTTGTAGCTCAAGGCGAAACATTCCCAGAACTAACCAAACCCAAGGAGTCCTCAAGTGTACCGAGCAAAACGCCCGAACTACCAGAGGACTTCTAAATATAGAAGCGGTCTCGAAGTCCAGATTGCGTCCCAGCTTGAAAAGGCTGGGGTGCAGTTTGGCTACGAAACTATTCGACTAAAATATCAAAGAATATGTCATTACATTCCAGACTTTATACTTCCAAACGGAGTGCTGATCGAAGGAAAGGGTTGGTTCACTCCGCAGGACAGGAGCAAGTTACTCCTACTAAAGAAGCAAGACCCAAGTTTAGACATCCGATTGGTTTTTTCCAAGTCTACAGCTCGTCTAAACAAGAAGTCCCGCACCACCTACGGAGAGTGGTCAACGACAAACGGGTTCCTCTGGAGTGAAAAAGTAATTCCGCAGGAATGGCTGACTTTTTAAGACATACAGAGTGTAGTAAGTGTGGCTCATCAGATGCCCGTGCGGAGTATTCTGATGGGTCAGCTTACTGCTTCTCTTGTTCCGCATATTCTAAAAGCAACGGGGAGATAAAGGAGAAACCAAATATTTATATGGCTAACTTAATTGAAGGTAATGTTACTGCTTTGACCAAACGCAATATCCACATGGAGACTTGCCAGAAGTTCGGTTACAAGCTTGGAGACTTTAACGGCAAGCCCGTCCAGATCGCAGAGTACAAAGACAAAGAAGGAAACCCAGTAGCCCAGAAGCTACGCTTCCCTAACAAGGACTTTATGATTCTTGGGGAAGCCTCCGAGATGACCTTGTTTGGACAGCATTTGTTTAGGGATGGTGGCAAGATGCTTGTGATTACTGAAGGTGAGATTGATTGCCTTTCTGTATCCCAAGCTCAAGGCAACAAGTGGCCTGTAGTATCTATTCCTACTGGTGCTCAATCTGCTACCAAGGCACTTCGTAGAAACATAGATTGGGTGGAGAAGTTTGAGAAGGTCGTGTTCATGTTCGATATGGATGAGGCAGGTAAGAAGGCTTCAAAGGAATGTGCATCTTTGTTGAGTCCGGGGAAAGCTAGGATTGCTTCGTTGCAGATGAAGGACGCTAACGAGTTACTTGTTGCTGGCAGAGGGCCAGAGATTATTGATGCTATATGGAGTGCTAAAGAGTTTAGGCCAGATGGAATTGTAGGGGGTAACGAGCTTTGGGATTACATTACCAAGGTTGACCTAGAAGAATCTGTATCTTACCCATACGCAGGTGTATCGGCCATGACCCACGGATTGCGTAAAGGAGAGCTAGTTACCATTTGTGCTGGTTCTGGTATTGGAAAGAGCCAGTTCTGTAGGGAGATTGCTCATTGGCTTCTACGCAATAACAAGAGCATTGGCTACATCGCCCTTGAGGAGTCAGTAAGGCGTACAGCATTGGGCATTCTAGCGATTGAAGCCAGTAAGCCGTTGCACCTAAAGCCAGACAGCATAACCCAAGAGGAACTAAAGAACCTTTTCAATGGTACTATTAGTCAGAAGTTCTTTACCTATGACCACTTCGGTTCCTTGGATTCGGATAACCTACTCAACAGAGTAAGGTACATGGCTAGGGGTTGTGGTTGTGAGTACATCGTACTAGACCACTTGAGTATCGTGGTATCTGGTATGGGTGACGGAGACGAGCGTAGGCTTATCGACAACACTATGACCAAGCTCCGTAGTCTTGTGGAAGAACTAAAGATCGGGATGATTCTTGTTTCCCATCTTAAGCGTCCAGAAGGCAGGGGGCATGAAGATGGTGCAACCACCAGCCTGTCACAGCTTCGAGGCTCTGCTGGTATTGCCCAGCTTTCAGACATTGTGATTGGCCTAGAGCGTGACCAGCAAGCCGAGGGTAACGACAGGAACATTACTAGTGTTCGTATTCTTAAGAATAGGTTTACTGGAGAAACTGGTATTAGTTGTCGCCTTGAGTACAGCAAGGAAACAGGTCGGCTCAAGGAGATTGCTATACCCGATTCAGAGATTGAAGTGCCAGAAGAATTAGAATAAGGAAGTTAAAAACACAACATGAAAACACTCATATTTGATTTGGAATCAGATCATCTAGTCGAAAAGACTACCAAGATTCATTGTTTGGTAATTACAGACATGGATTCTGGTGCAACCACAAGGTACAACCAACAGCCTAACGGCAACTCTATTGAAGCTGGAATCAAAGAACTAGCTAATGCCGACAGGATTATAGGCCACAACATAATTGGGTTTGACTTGCTTGTTCTTAAGAAGCTCTATAGCTGGTTCGTAGCTCCAAAGGTGATAGAGGATACTTTGGTATTGACTAGGCTCATTTGGCCCGACCTAAAAGAGAATGACTTCTCTAGGCTTAACGATGGGTTCCCCAAAGAGATGATTGGTTCCCATTCGCTCAAGGCTTGGGGTATCCGTATTGGATTGCAGAAGGGTGACTTCAAGGAGAACAACAGCTTTGAAGTCTGGACTCCAGCTATGGAGGATTACTGCGTACAAGATGTAGCCGTTACCTTGAAGCTCTACAGACTTATCCAGACCAAGAACCCATCTAAAGCTAGTGTTGATCTAGAACATGAGTTTGCAAAGATAATGCAGAATCAAGAATCCTACGGCTTTAAGTTTGACCATACCAAAGCTGAAGCTCTATGTGCTTTACTTCAGAAGAAGAGGGCAGAGATTGAGGCGAATATGCAAGCGGTGTTTCCTCCAGATGAGGAAGAGATGAAGTCTAACTTATGGGTAACGCAAGACGGAAAAGAATGGACAACCAAGAAGTCAGCAGTACAGGCTGGTTACAAGGCAAAGGACATTGTTAAAGGTGGCAAGAAAAAGAAAATCATCCCGTTCAACCCCGGAAGCAGAGACCAGATCGCAAACCGCTTTATCAAAAAGGGCTGGAAGCCCCAAGAGTTTACACCAGATGGCAAACCCAAAGTTGACGAACAAGTGCTTACGGCTCTTGAAAGGATGGGCTTCGCAGAGGCCAAACCCCTCTTAGAATACTTACTTGTATCAAAGCGACTAGGCCAGCTTGCAGAGGGTAACGAGGCTTGGATGAAGCTGGTTAAAGCTGATGGTCGTATGCACGGAAGGGTAATCACTAACGGAGCAGTAACAGGTCGTTGCACACATCGAGGGCCAAACATGGCTCAAGTACCCAGAGTAGGGTCAGCTTATGGTGAAGAGTGCCGTAGCCTCTTTGTAGCTACAAACGGCTTTAAACTGATTGGAGCAGATGCCAGCGGGATTGAGTTGCGTTGCTTGGCTCACTTCATGGCTCCTTATGACGGAGGTAGCTACGCCAAGGTGCTTCTTGAAGGAGACATCCACACAGCTAATCAACAAGCGTCTGGGTTGCCCACTAGAAACGATGCCAAGACCTTTATCTACGCCTTCTTGTACGGAGCAGGGCCAGCCAAGATTGGTAGCATCATCAACAAAGGCGAGAGGGAAGGCCGTAAGATTATTGACCAGTTCCAGACCAAGCTCCCAGCAATCAAGAGGCTTAAGGATGCCGTTGAGTTGGCAGTAAACCAGAGGGGTTACTTGATCGGTCTGGATGGCAGACACCTTCCTGTTCGCTCTGCTCACGCCTCTTTAAATGTCCTTCTTCAGTCAGCAGGGGCTTTAATTATGAAAAGGGCAACCATTAATTTAGTTAGGTCGCTGAAGGAGCAAGGTTACGAGTTTGCTAAGGACTATGGCATTGTCGCCCACATCCACGATGAACTACAGATTGAGGCTAAATGTGGCATTGAGGAGCTAGTCGGTAATACAGCAGTAGCCTCTATACGCCAAGCAGGTAGCGATTTTAAGTTCCGATGCCCCCTTGACGGAGAGTTTAAAATCGGCTTTAATTGGGCAGAGACACATTGAGTGAGACAACCTAATGAAATTGAACTTTCGTATCTTGCTGGGTACTTTGACGGAGAAGGCTGTATTCATATCTCAAAAATTGGAGCTAGGGTTGTTGCTATTAAATCGTGTTACCCGAAAGTTGTTCAGAGATTTTATAAAATATATGGGGGCTGGTTTAAAAAATTTCCTAATAAGGGCAAAACAAAAGTATGGAGGCATTTTTATTATTTTCGGATATACGGCGACGAAGCACTCTATGTTATCCATAGCTTATTCCCATTTCTGCGTGAGAAAAAGGAGCAAGCTAGATTGTTTATTAAATATAGCTCCTCAAAGGATGCTCATACTAAAGCCCAATATGCTATGCAAATTAAAAGTTTAAAAAAGGTAAAATACTAGATTTATGAAAAACACAAAAAACACACTACTAATAGACGGCGATTGGCTTGCCTTCTGGCATACAATTACCAATGAATACCCCTGTGATTGGGGTAACGATATGTGGACTCTCCACGGAGATGTCAAAACAGCTACGCAGACCATTACTGCGTTTCTTGTAGAGCTAAAGGAGGAGCTGAAGGCCGATAGTATCAAAGTAGCTTTGTCCGACAGCACCAACTGGAGAAAGAGGATTCTGCCTACCTACAAAGAAAGCCGTAAGAAGCTTAGAAAGCCCCTTCTTTACCCAAGGGTTAGGGAATGGCTTGTTGCTGAGTATAAGGCCGAGATGCAACCGACCCTAGAAGCAGACGATTTGTTGGGTATCTGGGCTACTGAACTAGATGGTAAAGCTATTGTAGTTGGCGAGGACAAAGACTTTAAACAACTCCCAGCAAAGCATTACAACCCTCACAAGGCTGAAGAAGGAGTGATTGAGGTATCCAAGGAGCAAGCCGATTGGTGGCATTTATTCCAAGCCCTTACGGGTGACCAGACAGACGGCTACACAGGTCTGGTAGGCTGTGGCCCAAAGACCGCTGAGAAGATACTTGGGCCTGTTGGCTCTAAAGGGCTATGGGACAAGGTTCTCAAGGCTTACGCTAAAGAAGGTGTTCCAGAATCAGAAGCCTTAGTACAAGCTAGGGTTTCTCGTATCTTGAGAAAAGGTGAATACAAAAACAATGAGGTAATACTATGGCAACCTTGAGTGTATACATAAGCGGAGCGATGACGGGGCTACCAGAATGTAACTACCCCGCCTTTCACGCTAAAGCTACTGAATTGCGAGCCAAAGGTTATGTAGTTCGCAACCCAGCAGAAAACTTTGATGGGGATACTACCCTGCCGAGGTGGATGTATCTAAAGGAGGATATTAAGAATCTCTTAAGCTCTGATCGTATTGTATTTCTTCCGGGGTTTGAGAAGAGTGCCGGGGCTTTACTAGAAGCTTTGGTTGCACGGGAATGTAATATCTTGACATTGGGGGAACACGAATGAGTGATGTAGTTGTTAAAGACTCTGGTAAAAGACAGAACTTTGATACTGGTTCTGTTAGGGATACCAACGAGAACAAGGGTCGGTTTGACCTGCTTCCTCCTTACGCTTTGTTTATGTGGGCTAGGCAACTTGAAGAAGGAGCCAAGAAATACGCATCACGCAACTGGGAAAAAGGCCAGCCATTGAGTCGTTACGCTAACTCTGCGTTGCGTCATTTAACTAAACATCTTGCTGGAATGAAGGATGAAAGGCATGACGTGGCTACTCTGTGGAATATTGGAGCGATGATAGAGACAAAACATAGGATTGACAAAGGCTTGCTACCAAAGGAGTTGGATGACTTGCCAAAGGAGGATTATGGCTGGCTATAAAATTATCAGTAAAAGTGAAAAAAATGTTGACGAATTTCCAAAAGTCTCTAAAGCTTTACTAGATGTATTGCAACAAATGGTTCCAGAACGATGTCCAGATTCTAGTGAGTCTGATCGGGATATTTGGATTTATAGTGGTCAGCGTCAACTTGTAAGATTCTTACAAAGTAAATTTGACGAACAACAGGAAATAGGGAGATAAATTTATGTGTATGGGAGGAGGAGGAGGAAGTTATAAAGCACCAGTTATCCCGCCCCCCCCCCCCCCCCCCCCCCCCCCCCCCTCCCCCCTGTGAGGTGGTCAAAGGGGGGATGCCCATCGATTTTTTTAGGGGTCCTTAAAAAAAAAATTTTCGTGGGGGGGGCGCGGGGGCTGTTTTAATTAGTAACCAAAAACA
>Ga0114975_10000277_pt1 | contig 38560 bp, 38 predicted proteins | sample S_130626_EF_Meta_FD_87031 | JGI IMG/M metagenome (GOLD analysis project Ga0114975, IMG submission 87031) | Freshwater microbial communities from Lake Simoncouche, Canada to study carbon cycling - S_130626_EF_MetaG | ecosystem: Environmental > Aquatic > Freshwater > Lake | place: Lake...
CAGTTACTGATTACAGTGGCAATCCCAATGAATATACAACCACAGGATTTAATTCGGAGAACTTTGTACGACCGGCTGAAGTTGCAGTGGTGGCCTCCACCGCCACAGTGTCTGGAGTCATTTACGATCCCATAGTCAATCTTCATTGGGGAGTGAATAATATAGATATATTCAGTGGTGCAAGTGTGGTTTGCACTCCTACCTTGGTTAACTCACTGACCGGCACAATTGATAATATTGTTGGCTCCGGAGGAGTTGTATCAGACCTGACAGTGATCAATCAGTGTTTGGCAAATAACGATCCAACTCAGATCATTACTGTGGACACTTATTCCGTTGCCATCAGCCTTGGCAGTATATATGCTGAAATCAGTGATATAGCGTCATCAATTTTAACCAGTCTCAGTACCTCCTTAAATTTATCAGGTAACAATATACCGGTTGTGACATCAGACCCCGAAGCCGGACTAAGTTTAGTAATTCCAACCATACTCGACACTGGTGCCAATGCCACCAGTGTAAATCAACCCAATGCAGTGCTTGGGGTAGATTCTACAATCTTATCTGTCTATAGTAATACGTTAGAGGACAATACTCTAGTCATTAACTTTGCCACAATTTACGACCCTGCACAAACATCACCCGTGAGTACTCCGGCAATAAACACAACAGTGGAAGTGCTGACATCTAATGGATATTCTGGCAGCATTGATATTTCAGTTGAGCCCATCGGTGCCAGCAGCGTTTATGAAACATCTCCAGTTATATCCTACGGCGCCGGCGGCAATGACTGTGTGGCAGCTTCTGCATATGTACCATTCCATGTAAAACCTGCGGGAGAATTAGTACCTGGGGACAAATTATTACTGTTGGCGGATGATCGCAACAGCACTAAAATAGGACAAGTAATATCTAACAAAATTTCAATAAATTCTGCGGTCACATTGGTATCTAAATCTGGAATTAGATTGACTTGTTCTACCAATACACCTCTTACTTTGACAGACGGCTCGATGATACTGAGCCCAGAAGCTTTGGGACACAGATTGCCAGTTGAGGACGAAAACGGCTTTAGATGGGAAGAAATTGTAGAAGTCATTGACGCTGGGAATATACCAGTGGCGCTAATTTATTGTTCAGATCAATGCTATGCTGCCGGAGACGCACCGAATAAATGGATATGGACACACAATATCAGCGCCATTAAAGGACTGTCGGATTGTTTTTCTGACTTTGATTGGTGGTATTAAAATAACATATCCTTGAGATGAATTCTATTGGATAAATAAATTAAATTGGGTAGATGAATGGCTTATCAAATAAACAAATCTAATGGCGGGGTACTAGTAAACCTTCAGGATGGTACAAAGGATACTACTTCTACCAGCTTGACCTTAGTGGGCAAAAACTACCCAGGATATGGCGAATCATTTAACGAAAACTTTGTCAAATTAACTGAAAATTTTGCCAACAGCAGTGAGCCTGCAAACAAGTTAATCGGGCAATGCTGGTACGATTCCGGCTCAGGACAACTGAAATTTTACAACGGAACTTTGTTTAAAGCCACCGGCGCAGTCACAGTGGCCAGTACCGCACCAACAAGTAATGCAATGGGCGACTTTTGGTATAAGAGTACAACCAATCAGCTGTACGTGTATAACGGCACCGGATTTGCACTGATTGGTCCAGCAGTGGCCAGCAACACTGGATTCAGCGGTTTAGAGCCATTGACATTGACAGACGTTTCCAGCGTTTCTAGAAACGTGACATTACTGAGAAATTCAGGTACTGAGATTGGAATTATCAGTGATGCAGAGTTTACACTGCCCGCCATCAGAGCAGGCTACGCAGATGTTACTGTGCGTCAAGGACTAACATTAAAAGATAACACATCATCGGGCACAATGAAGCTACGCTCGCACGTTTTAAGTGCCAGTAATTTGAGCAGTACAAGAGTTGTTTTTGTTGGTACTGCCGGAGACTTAAAAGACGACAGCGGGCTAAGTTATACCAGCGGAACTGGTACACTAAATGTTACCAATTTAGCAATTGCTGGAACGTTGTCTGGTTCTGCATTGTCCAGTTTACAAGCAGGTACAGTTACCATAGCGTCAGAGCAGTCTAGTTCAAACAGTTTTAACATTGCATTTACTTCAGCTACCAGCGGCGCTGGTACACTATTAGTAGATAACACTGGGCTAACATACCAACCCAGTACCAACACATTGTCCGCAACTATTTTTAATGGCAGAAGTGCATCTGCACAATATGCGGATTTGGCAGAAAAATATACAACTGACGCAGAATACGAAGCTGGAACAGTGGTAGTGATTGGCGGAGTCGCAGAAGCTACAATTTCAAACACTGATCACTGCAAGAAGGTGCTTGGTGTGATAAGTACTCAGCCAGCATATACAATGAACAATGATTGTATTGGTCAACCTGTGGCTTTACGTGGGCGTGTGCCTTGTAAAGTGGTTGGCATAGTGCATCGGGGAGATTTGCTAGTAACTAGCTCAGTGGCTGGTTACGCACAGAAATGTACGGAAGATAAAGAAGATAGTCGGGCAGTATTTGCCAAAGCACTTGAGGAGAAACTCGACGAAGGTGCTGGAACTATTGAAGTATTGGTACTATAACAACAGATTGCTAAGGAAATAAAAACATGGCTTATAGCTCAACATCAGTAATTACAGCATCAGACTATAATACGTTATTCAAAGATCCATTGAATAAAATTATTGGTCGTGGCAACGACGGTGGAGGCGCCGGCGGCGCATTTGGCTACGGACAAACCAACACCATTGCCGCAGTGACAGGTGGTACAGACACCATCAGTGCCACCCAGTGGAGTAACTTGTTTACTCGACTACGCAGTACACTAAACCACCAGGGTAGTACTACTACATTGGCCGCTGGTAACCCAGCAACAGCCGATACCATTGCAATCAAAAGTGGTTTAACCACAGACATCACAACAGTGGCCACCAACAAAGCAATTGCAGCCGCAGGCAGCTTAAACAGCGCAGCCGCAATCACTGGATTGTCAGACGCAACAAGAACCGCAGCCTGGGCCAGTACAATTACATTGGCATACACTGTGACGTTTGCAGCCAGCGGTACAGCACCGGCCAGCAGTTCAGCCATGGATGCGGCCCGCTATTTCTTCAACACCGGCGGTTATCTATCCTTAGGATTGACCACTGCCAACGGTTCGGGTACGCAAGACACAGCTTGGACAAACTTGATAACAGCAATGGGATCAATCCGCTTTGGTGCCAACGGCACTACTAAATCAGGCGGCAGCGGTACACCCACTACATTGGCCAGCTCAATTGGCTACTATCAGTTAACAACAAGCAATCAGACAATATTCAAACAATTTGATACCACTGCCAGCTACACTGCAAACTATATCCAACTAGACGTCAGTTCCAACAGCATCACTGATGCCAACAGCCTCGGCGGCAAAGGCAGCACACTAACATTTACATTGACTTTATCAGATGCACACACCAATGCGTTCAGTGATACAGTTAACTTAGACGTTACAAATCAAGTAAGATACGTGGGACACAACACAACATATCTAAATAACCAAGGTTGGACAATTGCAGGCGCAATAACAAACCAGTGGACCTAATAATTTATTAACTTGAAGCCCCCAGTGTAACGAAGATAAATCGTTATATAGGGGGCTTTTTCATGACTGATACAAATGTTAGTAGATCCGGTAGTTGGCGAGCAACTGCCACGGCATTGAGAAATCAATTTGATGCCGAGAATGTTTTAATTTTTGAAGGCCATGCATTCAAAATTTCACAAGGACTATTGTCCTACGTAAATACTTTAGTTACATTGGGTGTAACTGAAATAACAATATTGGACGACAGCTCATTACCGTGCTTGATCTCCAATCTTAAAGAATTTCTAGATTTATTATTATTGAAACACATAGAAGCAACCAATACTTTGGCCATGGCGTGGTCCGCACGAAAAAATGATCTCTAAAGGTATACTAGCATTTGCACAAGGCCAGTCTTTTTTAAAATTGGCCCTATTCCAACTCCGGCAATTAAGAAAGATCAGTGATATTGATGTTGCTTATATTGTAGACGAGAACGCAGAAGCATGTCCAGAATATCAAGAACTCTTAGATCTGGGCGCAACATTGATTGTTGCCAACAGTCCCACTCAGTCTAGAAATTATGATTTGTCAGCTGAATGGAAGAATCTAGGACGTGACAAGGCTTTGAAATTAAGCCCTTGGGATAAAACGCTACTGGTGGACGTGGATTATATTATACAAAGCACAGCCAGTTTAAACTTATTAGATGCAGACTTGCCCTTAGTCTGTGCGGCGTGGCATCACTGTTTTGATCAGGAATTTATCTTAGATCATGACACCATTGGCAGACATGCTATAAAAATGCTGTGGGCCACATTGGTATGGTTTGACAAAGGCCCACAATCTCAGCAGATGTTTGACAGGTGGTCCGAAGTACTCAAGCATTTAAAATGGCGCAAAGAATACTATGGTTTTCATTCTAGCTTGGTTCGCAACGATTACGCACTCAGCATGGCAGTACATGAATTGGGGCAAGAATCATCCAAGCACATTGCAGTGGCGCCATATAGTCAGATGGCAATACCGCCATGGTGTACCTACTCCAATGACGCCAATGGTTTAACTGTGCTGAGTACCACTGCTGACAAGCCCCTACAAATTTTAAATTTATCCGGCTTAGATTTCCACGCATTGAACAAAAATAATTTACTGGAGATATTATGAAAGGTTGGTTAATATGGGCCTACGATACCACCGGTGATCAATATTTGCGAGCCGCTACAATTTTAGCCAACAGTATCAAAGCCACACAAAAGTACAACAATACAGTGGCAGTGGTGGTCAACCAGCAGGCATCATTGAGCAAGTCTCAACAAGACTTATTCGATTATATTATCCCAGTACACACGGATCGCCCCAAGGAAATAATGACTTTGGGCTACTCTCTCAGTCCATTTCAAGAAACAATCAGCATAGAAGCTGACTGCATAGTGTGTTCCGACGTCAGTCATTGGTGGAATGTATTAGGTCAACACGACATGTTGTTCCCTGGACAAGTACTGGATGTCTGCGGCAATGGCATTGTTGATAGTTACTATCGTCGTGGATTCAACAAACACGGACTCGCTAGTATATGGAGCGGAATGTTCTATTGGCAAAAAAGTGCCATGGCCAGTAATTTGTTTAAATCTGCCACCACTCTTGGCACACATTGGTTTGAACATTTTGGCATGCCCTTTGAGTGGACAGAAAATGCAGCCAACGATGAAATATTCGCATCAGTGTTGAGTCAAGAGCAATACCACACCTGTATTGATACATCTGGATTTTTTACTTTCACGCACAATAGAACACATGATCAACCGCAGTACCTTAATGGACAAGAATTAACCAGTTCAGACTTTAATGTAACACCTGATGGTGTATGGATTGGTCCATGGAGGCAGTCAGGTGTATTACATTACCACCACAAGCACTGGGCAACCGTAAAAGTAGAACAACAAGTAGGAGCATGGAATGAGCGATGATATGTTTGCCGCACTATTTGCGTCAATGGAAGAATCAGCTGTCAAGTTCTATGCGTTCCTTGACCAGCATGATAATATACTGGCCACCGGAACCAGTACTTCAGTGGAGTTTGCATCCAAAGTTGAAATCAATGAGGCTGACCACGCCTTATGTTTAGAAAAAGGTGCAGACTTACTAGAGCTCAACAATGGCAAACTGGTAGTTAAAGAGTTCGAAGCAGCCAAGAGCAAAAAGTTAATTTATGTTGACTATCGATTTGAATTGGCTGCGGTAGAAATTAAAATAAAAAACAATTCAGCCAGTGCATTGCTGAACAAACGTGGCCTAGTTGAATTAGAGAATTACGCCAGTCGTGGATCGGTTACCAATAGAATTTGGATACTGGATGCTGATTACAAACATAGATGTGTGGCAGAGTTAGAAATAGGTTGCAATTCGATCATGGATAGTGTAAAATTAGACTACATACCTAAGAGAATAGTTGCGGCAACATACCCAACGTTTAGTGGTTATACTTTTGAGATAGAATGACATATGGCAAAATTTAAAATTTCAGATCTAGATTTAATTTTCATCAGCTATGATGAACCCAAGGCAGAAGAGTTTTGGGCAAACTTAAAAGCCAAGGCACCGTGGGCAAAACGTAGTCATGGTGTTGAAGGCAGCGATGCTTGTCACAAAGCGGCAGCTAACTTGAGCGACACACCTTTCTGGGCACAAGTAGATGGTGATACAATCATTGATCCCGAATGGCTCAACTTGGAAGTAGAGTACGACGAAGCTCGTGACATACTTGGCTGGTGTTGGAAGAGCTATAATCAGATCAACGGCAGCACCTATGGCAACGGCGGAGTCAAGGTGTGGAGCAAGCAAGGTGTGTTAGATATGAAAACACACGAGAATACCACAGAGACAGACAATCCGGCTGCACAGATTGAGTTTTGTTGGGAAGGTGATTACTTTCCCATGCACAACATCTATGGCACAACATTTCCCAACGGCAGTCCTTTCCAAGCATGGCGAGCAGGCTTCCGTGAAGGAGTCAAGCTAAGTCTTAATCAAGGTCACAAGGTCAAAGACTTCAAGCGTGAACTTTGGCAGGGCAATCTCAAACACATTGAGATTTGGCAAAGTGTTGGACGAGATGTAGAAAATGGACTATGGGCAATCTTCGGAGCTCGCATGGGCACATACCTAACTTACATGACTGACTGGGATTATGTCAATGTACGACATTTTCCCTACCTTAAAGAATATTGGGAAGCAGAAATTTTGCCCAAGTACTTTAAAGATGGTGTTGCCAACATGCAGGCTGTGGATCAAGAAACCCGACAGATGGCCATGCGCCTTCGCAGTCTTGGACTAGAAATTGCTGAACTAGATGCCAGCAACAGCAAGTTCTTTAAGAAGCATCAGTACATGCCCAGTAAACTAGAAGCCAATACATTAGAAAAACAAAGTCTACTGAGGTTCAAGTAAATGAATTTAGAGATAGAAGCATACGAAGGTGAACTTCGACAGTTACGCAAAGTTCACACCATGGTTCGACACTTGTCAGCTGAAAAACTTCAAGGGGTGTATTTCATCTGCGGAGAAGGCGGCGACAAAGATGACGTGGGCTTACCAAAATCAATTTTTGTTTGTCCTGCCTACGGGTCGGACGGATTTGCAGTCTATACTAAGTCCAGTGACTATTCAGCGCCAGGATATTAATGTCTGACAATAAAACCATAGTCAAGTGGAAAGAATACCACGTAGGCGCTGACCAGATGAGAGATCATCTCAACGATGTCAGCCCTAGTTTCTGTTTGGCTAAATGGATGATGGTCAGTATGCACTTGACCAATGGCAAGACACAGAGTTGCTATCACCCGCCGGCACATGATATTCCATTGGAACAGCTCAGTACCAATCCCGGCGCACTGCATAACACACCTAAGAAAATTGAAGAACGACAACAGATGCGTCGTGGAGAACGTCCCAGTGGCTGTAACTACTGCTGGCGCATTGAAGATGCACCTGGCGGAGGCAGCAAAGGACATTTGAGCGATAGGCACTATCGTAGCAGTGAATGGTGGATTGCCGGCGAGCTAGATAATGTCAAACAGGGCGACGTTGACTTTGACAGTAATGTCACTCCTCCCTATGTAGAAGTTAATTTTAATCAAGCCTGTAATTTTAAATGCATTTACTGTAGTCCACACCTGAGTACAGAGTGGGAAGAAGAGATTAAAAAGTTTGGTGCATTTGAATTAACAGATCGAGTGCATAATAACTTAGAGGCGTTGACACAATCTGGGTTAATGCCTCTGCGTGTGGCCAATCGAGACAACCCCTATGTCAAGGCATTTTGGGAATGGTGGCCCACTGTATATCCTAACCTACGGGTGTTCCGCATGACTGGTGGTGAGCCTCTCATGGACAGTAATACTTGGAAAGTACTGGACTATGCACTGGAAAACCCCAATGCAGATCTTGAACTCAGTGTCACTTCCAATCTATGTCCACCCAAGCCAGAACTCTTTGACAAGTTTATTGGTAAAGTACAAGAATTAGAAAAAATACAAATATGGGAAGACCCGGTCAAGTTTAATCACTACAGCGGCAACCATTGGTATGTAAGTCCTGCCATCAAATACTTTATGTTGTTTGTCAGCTGTGACAGTGTGGGCCCGCAGTCAGAATACATTCGCACAGGCATGGACTATGATGTCTTAAAGAACAATGTAACAAAGTTCTTAGACAGCACACATGGCACCAGTGTTAGTTTTATCAACACCTTTAACGTATTAAGTTTGCCACGTCTCAAAGATTTCTTGCAGTGGATACTTGATCTGCGTGAACGATACAGCTACGACAATCAACAAGACGTCAGTATTGCCATACCCAATAACGGCGAGCACGAACATCCTCCATTCCAGCGAGACAAGCGTCAGCGTATTTGGTTCGACATTCCAATTTTAAATAATCCTGCCTGGCTGAGTATCAGACTGTTAGCTGGCACCCAATGGGTAAACTATGTACAAGACTGCATCAAATTCATGGAAGATAATGTGCAGAAAGAAGACTATGACACCAGCTTCAGAGGATTCAAACCCTATGAAATTTTAAAACTCAAGCGTGACTTGGCGGTGATGCGTCAGCAATATACTGCACAAGAAAAACTAGTCAATCAAACACGTTTTGTAGAATTCGTCGATGAGCTGGATCGCAGACGTGATACAAACTTCAAAGATACTTTTCCTGAATTGGTTGAATACTATAACCAATGGCAATGATAGCTACCATTGTCGCTGAACATATAAGTCGACGTGCCGCATTCACAGTATTTGAACAACTAGCCAGTCGACTAAGTCAGCGCCTTCCCAATACATTGATATTAAATCCAGTTATTCGTAATTCAAAAGAAATCGCCCCGTATATACATCAGGTGGCCACGGCTGTGAATCGATTTAAAGATGAAAATATCATAATGACTTCCTGGTTCGAACCCCCGTGGGCAGCCGAACAAGCACAGATTATAGATCAGATTCTTGTTAAACAACCCAAACCCTGGATCAGACTAGGCTATGGTACTAAACACAAGAATGATATATTTTTTGATTTTTGGGCGGTGTGTTTTGAAAAGTTATGTCCGCAATATACCACGGAAGACCTGTTACCATACAGCGAGCCCAGCAAATTATATCTAAATCATAATCGTAGTCCAGCAATTCATAAGCAACAGCTATTCAATGGACTCAATGACAATGGTTATCTAGACTGCGGGTTTGTCAGCTACGGTGATAGAGTCATTGAAGAAAACCTAGACAACTATGTAGAAGAGTTGTCACTCGGGCTATCGTCGGCTTCGCCCAACGATCCTTATACCCTAGGCAGTATGGAAATATGGAAAAATCATGTGCTGACCATAGTCAGTGACAGTATGCCTCCGGAACCAAAGAAGTACGGCAATATAGTGTTGAGCGAAAAGTTTTATAAACCAATTGTTGGACTACGCCCGTTTCTTGTCAATGGTAATCCAGATAATGTTAGATTTTTAAAACTACAGGGATTTGACCTATTTGAAGATGTATTTGAATTTGACGTTGACGATTACGATCAGCACCAGGTAATACTAACAGCCGTGGGTAAACTAACAGTATTGACAGCCAGTCAGCGATATGATTGGTACATGCAGTTATTGCCAAGATTGCAGGCTAATTTAACACGTTTTCAAAAGTATGTGGCACAGCAATACGAAATTATAGATACAGTAGTTGTAGTGCGGTAAGTAATAGAATAAAATAACCAGGAAGAAATAATGGGACGTAAGAATACCGAAAGTTTTAACGAATTTAAAGGTCGCATGATTGATCCAATCAGCGAGACATTTTGTGCTGCCAAGTGGTACAATGCCACTATCTGGTTAGGACACGGACAGACCACCAGCTGTCATCACCCACCGGCACACAAAATTGACGTCAATGAAATCGCTAAAAACCCCAGTGCTATTCACAATACACCGCACAAGAAATTGATGCGAAAGTATATGCAAGAAGGTACTAGGCCGGCAGAGTGCGAGTATTGCTGGAAAGTAGAAGACATTGGCCGCAACAACATTTCGGATCGTGTATACAAAACAGAAATCTTCAAGGATGAGGACATTGTCAAAGCTGGCACAATGCCTTGGGAAGAAGACGTAATGTTGCGTACACTAGAAATTAGTTTCGACCGTACCTGTAACTTTGCCTGTAGTTATTGCAATCCGGCGTTCTCTACCACTTGGGTCAAGGACATCAAGAAGTTTGGTGCGTATCGTAACATTCTCAGCGATGGCCGTGGTCACTTTGTTGACACTGCTCCATGGGCAGGCAATGCCGGTGATGACGCAGATAATCCATATATTCAAGCGTTCTGGAAGTGGTGGGAAAGCGGCCTAGCTGACAACCTTGAAGAGATTCGCATCACAGGCGGCGAGCCACTCATGGCTCCAGGTGTATGGAAACTATTTGAATGGTTTAAGAATAATCCAACTCGTGGATCTAAGATGCGGTTTGCCATGAACAGTAACCTTGTGCCTAACAAGAAACAAGAAACTCTGGATCGTTTGATCGAAGCCAGTAAACACGTTCCGCATTTTGAAATCTATACCAGCAACGAAAGCGTGGGCGCACACAGCGACTACATTCGTGATGGCATGATTTATAGTCAGTGGATCGAAAATATGCATAGACTATGCAGTGAAGCAGACTTAAAAGCCCTGCACGTCATGATGACCATTAACGGACTGTGTCTGGCCAGCATCACTGAGTTCATGGATGAGATGTTGGATATAAAACGCAAGTATGGCTCTAGCTTTCCTACCATGAGCTTGAACATTCTACGTTTCCCCAGCTTCCAAAGTTGTGCAGTATTACCAAGAGAGATCAAAGTAAAATACCGTGACAAACTTAGAGCATGGTTGGACAAAGTCACTGATGCCAAAGAAACATGTCCCAAGGATGCCAAGCGCCCGTTGGTCACCGAGATGGAAAAAGAACACGTTCGTAGACTTATTGATTACCTAGACAGCGTGGAAACACCACACAAGAATGCCAGTGAGAAGGATCAACTGTGGAATGACTTCAAGAACTTCTATCTGCAATATGATGTTCGTCGTGGAAAAAATTATCGCACCACGTTCCCAGTAGAGTTTGTGGAGTTCATTGACAGCATCGATGTGGCCGTGCCCAGTGCCTCAGACATCTTAGAAAGCGTGGTACCCAATGTGCATACCATTGGTAGACGCAAAGGTGATCCAGCAACCACAGAAGCGGGATATGTCAGCGATGAGTTACGAGCACAAGGTTGGGATACCGACAACGATACCTTAGGCAGCAATTAAACATGACAGGGCCTAATAAGATAATTCCAATTTGGGAACACGGGCAACCAAGTCCTGACAGCCCTAATAAAGTATTCTGTATGGCCCCCTGGACACACACATACATCAGCCCCCAGGGCGAAAGACGTATGTGCTGTGCCAGCCGTGAACAGCATAGTTTTCAGAAGCAGTACATTGATGCCAGCAATGACAAGAAATACGGTGCTGTCACCGAAAGTAAAACTGCGGCTGATGACTTTAATCCAGTTGACCTCAAGGAGCATTGGAACAGCGAATACATGAAAGACATTCGCCGAAAACTCATGGCTGGAGAGCGTATCAGTCAATGCGATGTTTGCAATGATGACATTCTCAGTGTCAGCAACTATCGTCAATGGTTCACTGGCAACTTGTTCAACGACAAGATACAACAGGCATTTGACAGCACAGATGACACAGGTCATACCACCATGGAGCCCATCAGTTTCGACTATCGTTACAGTAACTTATGCAACTTTAAATGTCGTACCTGCGGTGAGCAATTGAGCAGTAGTTGGGAATCTGAAAAGAAGATCAACAACTTATGGAGTCCCAAGAATCAACCCTTTATGATTCCTGACGTCAAAAGTAAAATGCAAAAGTTTCAAGTGGATGTAGTTGAGCCTGAATTCAAAGATGCCATTAGTCGTGGCATTGTGGAAGAAATATACTGGGTAGGTGGCGAGCCATTGATGTATGACATGCATTGGTGGGCCTTGGAAGAAATGGTCAACAATGGCAGTGCCAAGAATTGTTATCTACGTTACAACAGCAATCTAAGTCGTGTGACTTATCAAGGCAAGAATCTATATGATTATTTGCCACAGTTTAAAGATTGGCTAATGTGTGCCAGTATTGACGGCACAGGCGACATTGTAGAGTTTATACGCAAGGGCATTAAATGGGAAAGTTGGCTAGATAATTTTAAACAAGGACTAACTATACCTGGAGGACAACATAAAATGTTGTTCGATTTAACAATCACTGGTCCCGGCATGTTTAGCCTCAAAGACTTGTTTGATTTAAGTTTAGAATTGGATGTTAGAATTGAAACTAAAATCATGTTTGCGTTCCACCCTGATATTGTCTTCAGTCCTTTTGCTTGGCCCCGAGCTATACTTGATGGCCACGTCGACGAACTACTCAGTTATATGGAACCAAAGGCGACACGCCGGCAAGAGACTCTTATCAAGACTCTTAAAGAAATAAAAAATCGTCCCACGTTTGCAGAACAGTGGCCCGATGAACACGACCAAGCATTCAAGCGTGGCCGACATTATCAGCGACAGTTGGATGCCATACGCAAGGAAGATATTAACACAGAAACAATCTATCAAAAATATAATCCTGAGTTGTATGCTTGGTGGAACAGAGAGATTCCGTGATCAAAGGCCATGTGGATTTAAACTTCTTGACAGATGCCATGTTGGCAGCTACGAAGTTTGCTGAGTACAATTATGTGGCCGAGGCCAACGGTACTTGGAAAGAGCTGGGTATTCCACAGCCCGACTATCCCAGTACTGGTCCAAATGTATTACAGAGTTTTGATTCGGCATGTCCTGCTTGGGCACATCAAATTAAAGATATGTTCACGTGGGTGCATCATAAAGTAGTGACGCTCAACTGCCTCACTCCTGGTTGTTTTATTCCCCCACACAGAGATGAGCTATATAGACTAAAACAATCAGTGTTGGATAACAAGTTAGATGTTAAAAATCTAACCGCAGTTAGAGTCAACGTATTGTTGCAGGATAAAAAGCACGGACACTTTTTAGATGTCAACAATCAAACCATCGAACACTACGCCAAGGGAGACTATGTTTACATTTTCCCTGGTGTATTGCATAGTGTGGCCAACGTGGGTTACGAAAACAGATACACGTTACAAGTCACCGGCTATGCGGATTTAGGATAATATTCAATGACTAAAATTTGTAGTTTACCTTGGACGCACTTGGCAACTCACCCGCATGGTGGGTGTACGCTGTGCTGTATTGCAGACCACACGCACAGTGCCAGTCGTGCTAAGAATTATGACGATGAGGGCAAGACTGTTTGGCTGAGTCTTAACAACGACAGCGTTGACACTATTATGAACAGCGACTACTATAAAGATGTGCGCTTGAAGATGTTGGCCGGAGAAGAGCCCGCAGCCTGTACACGTTGCTATGACGAAGAGCGCACGGGCCTACGCAGTAAGCGCCAGGAAGAAAACGAACGTTACTTGGATAAGATACAGGATCAAATCGCAGCCACCGAAGCCGACGGCACTATCCCAGTGAGCTTTAGGTTCATTGAACTACGTCTGGGCAATGTATGTAATCTACAATGTAGGACATGCAACCCTGCCAGCAGTAGCAAGTGGGTCAAAGAATATGCACACCTTGAAAACAAGTTTGATTGGGTGGCAAAGTTTGGCCGAGTAGAACGTGGACAATGGTTTGAAGCAGACGATTTCTGGCAACAACTGCTGGAGCGTAGCAGTGAAGTAGAGTGCATTTACATCAACGGTGGTGAGCCAACTCTAGTAGAAAAGCATTTTGTTTACTTAGAGAAGTTGATTAAAGCTGGCATCAATGAGCAAGTTGAACTGTGGTACAACATTAACCTAACACAAATTCCAGGCAAGTTAATAGACTTATGGAGCAAGTTTAAAAAGGTCAAGGTCAGCGCCAGCATAGATGATTTGTTTGCTCGTAATGACTACATTAGATACGGCAGTGACTGGGATGTTGTTTATAAAAATCTCATGCGTCTCAAGAACCTTAGTTGGATTGAACTGGGAGTAATGCAGACCATCAGTGCCTACAGTGTGCCAACACTGGCAGAGTTCCACAGCTATTTCAACAACCAAGGTATACAAGTACATTTGAATTGGTGTTATGATCCACCGTACTTGAGCCCCTGGATACTGCCCAACGACATTAAACAAAAGACCATTGAGGACTGTCGCTCAGTGATGAACGAGTGGGACCATAAAAATCTAGAACAGCATCTGACTAAAATAGGTGATGAACATGCTTTAGAGAAGTTTAAAGTTTTTACTCTAGAGTTAGACGGTCTGCGAAATGAAAAATTTGCAGAGGTATTCCCTGACCTCAATGAGGCATTGAAATGGTAAACGATGGTGGCAATAAAATAATCCCCGTTCGCCAGCAACGTAGTTTGTGTGCGGCCAAATGGCATTGGGTCACGCTACACTTTGGGATGAAAAGTAACCACAGTTGTTATCACCCCACGCCACAGCACTGGACGTTGGACGACATCAAAGACAATCCCAGTGGACTGCACAATACCCAATGGAAGAAAGATCAACGTAAGAAAATGCTCAACGGTGAACGTCCCGATGAGTGTCATTACTGCTGGACGTTCGAAGACTTAAATAAAGATTTAGTCAGCGATAGAATGATATTCAACGGACCAAAAGGAGTTTTTGGCGCTGACGTACCAACAGTAATAGAGTATAATGGCGATGAAAATATTAATCCACGCTATATGGAAGTCAGTTTTAATCATCGTTGCAACCTTGCTTGTAGTTATTGCAGTCCAGGTCAGTCAAGTCGTTGGCATGAAGAGATTAAGCGATTTGGTGGATATCCTGTTAAAGACGGAACCGTCCGACACTTGCACGAGCACTTGCCTGAAGAAGAAAATCCCTACATCGACGCCTTCTGGAAATGGTTACCAGACTGCTATGATGGTTTAAAGTTCCTGAGAATCACCGGCGGGGAACCGTTGATGAGTCACAGTGCTGATAAACTTCTGGACTATGCAGCCGAGCACGAAAATAAAAATCTAACCATTGCATATAACACAAACTTGTGTACGCCGGATAGACGCATTGATCACTTGATTGAGCAGGCCAATAGACTCAAGTCCAAGGTAGAAGTGTTTCGTATCTACACCAGTGTTGACACTGTGGGCCGCCAAGCTGAGTATATACGTCACGGCTTTGAATGGGACAAGTGGTGTGCCAATGTTGAGCGAGTGTCTTTGGCTGGTCATCCCATCAACATCATGTGTACTTTTGGTATGTTGAGTATTTTTAAATTTCCAGAGTTCATAGATCGAGTATTGGCTTGGCGACGTCAAGGGCTGGACATTCGTTTTAGTTGTGCTGCCTTGGTGGACCCCAAGCACTTTGATGTGAGACTGTTGCCCGACGAGTATGATTACTACTGGCATATACTATCTAACAAAATAGAAGAAGTACGTGGCGAACTAACTCCGCAGGAAATTCGTACCTTAGAAAATATGTTGGCCTTGAGAAAAAGCAAAGATCAAATGCCGCCCGCTGAACGCAGTGATTTATTAAATGAGTTTAAACTATTTTTTGGCGAACACGACCGACGACGCAGTGTAAGTCTACTTGATAACTTTCCAGAATTGCAAAAATTATATGTCTAAGCCATTACCCGACAATTACTGCCGCTTGCCCTGGGCAGGTATTTCCAATGACCCGGATGGCCGAGCCCGTGCCTGCTGTATCTATCGTGACTTTATCACAGGCACTGACCAGCAACCTCTGTGGGTGCAAAAGCACACAACCTATGAAATATTTCACAGCCAGTACATGCAGGATCTACGTCAGCAATTTAGAAACAACGAACGGCCCAAGGGTTGTGCCACTTGCTGGAACGATGAGGACATGGGCTATACTAGTAAAAGACAAAACTATTTAAAAGAAGGCTTTGACTTTTTTAACACACAGGCAGACATGGACTGGGAAAAAGAACCCGACATGCCCTACGAATATCAAATGATCATCAGCAATAGCTGTAATCTAAAATGTCGCAGTTGCGATCCCAGCCACAGTACGCTGTGGCAAAATGAACAACTTAAAGTATACAACAACCGTGGCTACAACATGCCCTATGGTCAAAGCGGCGACGAGCAGGGTGTATTGTGGAAAGACCGTCAGGGGTGGTATGCCAATTTAAAACGTCTGGAGATTGTGGGCGGTGAGCCATTCTATGTCAAGCAATGGCATCTGATATGGAATGAATTGATTGATCAGGGCTATGCCGGTAACATGGCCTTGAACATGAGCACCAATGGCACCATCATCTATCCTGACATGCTACGTAAACTTTGGACAAACTTCAAAGGCTTTGGACTTTCCTTGAGCATAGACGGCACTGGCGCACAGTACGAGTATCTAAGACATCCAGGTAAGTGGAGCCGAGTCAGTGAAGTCATCAAGCAATATGTTGCTCTCAAAGACGAAAGCAACAACAAGATGTCCTGCCAAGTTACCACTACCATTGGCTGGCAAAATGCTTGGTACTTGCCTGACATACACGAATTCTTTAGTAAAGAAGCTCCGTTGAAGGTATGGAACAATATTATCTACGGACCTAACCACATGGCTCTATGGGCTTGTCCCGACAGTCTAAAGCAGGCAATTATCAAACGCTGGGATGAGTATGATTGGAAACCTGAGTATCGTGAAGACATAGAAGGCATCAAACGTTATATGTTGAGCCAGTCTATTACTGATCAAGAGTTTGTCAAACAACTGCAAGAACTCAAGCGAGTAGATGCCATACGTGATGAAAACTTGTTGACTAGTTTCCCTGATATAGCTCAATACATTGAACCTCATTGGAATACAAATGTCTAGATTTTTTGCGTTTGGCTGTAGCTTTACCTATTATTGCTGGCCCACTTGGGCTGATTTGATTGGCAGTCAGTATGACGAATATTATAATCAGGCATTCTACGGCCGGGGCAATCAATACATCATGCACAGCGTCTACGAAGCTGATAGTTTAAAAACATTCACAGCCGATGACACAATCATTGTGATGTTGACTGGCTTTACTCGCACGGACACTTTCATCAATGGACAATGGACCTATCGTGGCAGTGTGTACAATCCTCAAAATGCTGAAATTTACTCTGAGGAATGGATGAAGAACTTTTGGAGTCTCGAGCAGGGAATGTTAAACTTGTGGATGGCTGTCAAGGCCATCAAAGCTCTATTAGACCTACGTGGTTGCAAGTACAAAATTCTAAATGCATTTGACAACAGTGACGTGAATCTGGGCCAGGAGAGTTTTGGATCACAGGATCAATTTGATTCTACATTTAGTGATGTGTTCATGGAAGAGTCTCGAGAACTGTTAAGTTCTAGAATTGCATTTCAAAGATTTCTAGATACCTATTATAAAAAGAAAGAGTATTATTACTTTGAACAAGAACAGTTTTTTGATGTACATCCCACGGTGCTCATGCATGCGGAGTTTGTAAAGAAATATTTGTCTGCATACTTCAACGACCGTGTGCAGTCATTGGCCACAGACATGCATGCACAGATTAACAATAAAAACCATGACGAAAATTGGGCCAACCCTGCATATATTTCACTGCGTGGTGTTAAGTTGGGCACTGCGGCAGATCCGGGATTGACTCGGTCACTGCAATATCGACGATCGCTAGAGACTTAGCTTCTTCTTCCTCCCGGGCCCGCAGTATATTGGCTTCTGTACTGCGCTCCAGCCCCAGCACTGCATTTTCCATGGCCATGGCTGCACAGATTTCGAAGTTATCTTTGATGTCCCAGTCGGTGTTCATCAGCACATCATAATTCAATTGTATAATATACTCTTGAGACTTGTGCCACTCTATTTTTTCTTCTTCAGTCATGGCAGTGAATTTGTCTAAGAAATTATTCAACTGAGTCAGTCTGAGGTCTATGGAATTATCACTCAACACTCCTAAATCGTAGTAAGAGTGGAATCCCAGTTCTCTAAATAATTTGTCAATCTTCTTATGTCCCAGGACGATAAATGGAAGTTTATTAACTATGGGATGCAGAAACTTCTCACTGAGTATGGCAATGTCATCATAGTCTTCAGTCATGACATGAGTTTCGGTGACAATTTCCAGTCTACTGGCTTGACGATATTTGGTTAATAATGGATGACTAAGTCCCGAGGTAAGTAAAAAATCCCAATTTTTGCCACCGTCTAATATTTTTGGTAAAGTGCTGGCTGCTCGGGAAACAACGGCCTGCATGGCGGCCTTGGTGTCGACGCTGTCAATGAACTCTGTTGCTCTACGTAGTTGGAAATCAAATAATCTAGCATCGCCTATTTTTTCTCCTCCCCACTCACTCACCAAGCTGACCCATGAATTGTTGGGCACACCCGACGCTACTTCACGTAGAATTTCGTTAAGATAAAACAAGCATCTAAGTTCTCTAATAGTCCGGTTAACACAGATGTAATCTTTTTTAGGCAACGGGTCGCTGTCATCAACTGCTTCTGTTATATCGTTTCTTTTAGCATGTTTAATTACAGAACGTGTTCTTGATAACCATGTGTGGCTGTATACACTTCTAATTCGTCTATGACCAATGTCAATTGTTTTGTTTTGATTATAATTTTCTACAATAGAGTGTGTTATAATTAAATTATGCTCCAATGAAAACTCGGTTAACTTTTTATCAAATGCAATAATATCCGACAGATTATAGTTAACAAAGTATTCCTCAGGTTGACTGAGTAGTATTGGTATATTGTAGTCATGCAATATCTCTGAGGTCTTGGGCGGCAGCATTGATATCCAATCTGTGTCAAAAAATCCTCCAATGTTGGGAATCATGACAAGATACACTGTGGGCAAGGTTATTCTAGGATTTGTTTTTAGTTCTGTGCTCAGCTCTTCAACAGTTTTAAACAGACAAGAGTCTTTCTTTTGCCGCCAAACGTTTTGATTGCTGACAGCCCACTGTGACTGCGCTCCATGCACAGTATTAATACACATGGGATACCCACTTTTTTCGTCGAATTTTTCTATTAGAACTTGTAGCATTTGGATTGTTTAATGTCTCAGTGTCATTGGTTAAATATACTTATAATTCATGGGGCGATCCCTTAAAGGTTTTTAATGACGAACAAGGTATTTCATTTGAAGGAAAATAAAACATTCTGCATGCTGGGATTCATGCACTCGCATACCTGGCCCGACGGCAGAGTGTTGCCCTGCTGTGCCGGTGACATCAATGCCGACACTAAATTGGGCAACATCTACGAAGTATCAGATTTTTCAAAAGACATATGGAATGGTGCCGAGTACCAACAGTTGAGACTAAACATGCTCCGGGGAGAGAAAAACGCCCTTTGCAAATACTGCTATGACACAGAAGACCTACGTGGTAGTAGCATGCGTACCAATATGAATGAAACGTTTGCCCATTTGTACGACAACATCATGGCCACCGTGGATGACGCCAGTGGCTACTGCGGCAGCGACAAAATGTATTACATGGACTTTCGCTTCAGCAACTTGTGTAATCAGGCCTGCATTACCTGCGGACATGATCTAAGTTCCAGTTGGTATGAACTACAGTCAGACATGTATCCTGAGCACAAGCCAGAAAGACCAAAGTTTTTAATTGCAACCAACAAATACACCAACCCCTATGACAAGATCATTGACAACAGCATTGACGATGTTGAAGTAATTTACTTTGCCGGCGGAGAGCCTCTACTAGTGCCCGAACATTGGCAAATTTTAGAACGACTAGTGGCCAATGGCCGAGCCAAAAATGTCAGTCTTCGCTACAGTACTAACTTGAGTACTTTAAAGTATAAAGGCAAGCACGTATTAGATTACTGGAATAAATTTGGCAACGTCACAATCAATGCCAGTGTAGACGAAGTAGGCGATAGATTTAACTATATTCGTTGGCCGGGTGATTGGAGTAAAATCAGTGCCAACATTAAAACCATAGCTGATGCTTGGTGCACCCCTTATCCAAGTCATACACATCAAATAACTTTTGGTCCTGTAATTAGTTTAATGAATGCACATCGGCTTAAAGACATGGTAGAATGTTGGAAAAACGAGGGATTATTAGAAGCCAGCTATAGTTCAATGACATTGGAAAATGGATTAATGGACAATATTTTACGTGGGCCTGCTCAGTTTTATCTAGGCAATGCTCCTGAGTGGTGGTGGGAAGAAAAGCTGTTGCCCAGCTTAGATTACTTTGAACGTTGGTATCGTGACCACATGACTAGACACAAAAAACCAAATTTTAAAGGCACGAACATTGACGATTTAATCACCCGCGGTCTCAATGGCATCAAAGCCACCAGAGAATTACAGGTCAACAGTGTGACCAGCGACACTGGTCGCCCAGGTAAGTTTGATAAAAAACATTGGATAGACTGGATTGGTCGTGCAGACCGTGCTAGAAAAACTGACTGGTCAACTACCTTTCCTGAGTTGGCCTGGATGCTCAACGAAGATTGGGACAAACGTGCTTAAAGAAAATTTACCCCGGAGTTTTTGCATTGCACCATGGGTACACTTGTACAGTGACCCCGATGGTAGCCTACGCCCTTGCTGTACCAGCGACGCAGACGTAAGTTTTGGCAACACCAAGCAGTACACACGAATCATTGATGCAGTTAACAGTCCCGGACTTAAAGAAGTACGCAGAGCTTTACTGGCTGGTGAACGTCCTGCGAGTTGTCAGCGATGCTGGTTACACGAAGATACCAGCGGCAACGAACTCAACAGTTATCGCAGTTATTTAAATGGCATGTTCAGGGATTCTAGTTTAGATTTACTTGACCAAACTTCAGCAGATGGCAGTATTGAAAATTTTAAATTAAAGTATGTGGACTTTCGCTGGGCCAATACTTGTAATTTTGCCTGCATTAGTTGCGGCAGTGTGTACAGCAGTAAGTGGGCCACAGAACTGGGTTTGCCAATATTACAAATACCCAACAAACAATATCTATTAGATGAATTGGTCAATGATAGATTAAATGAAATTGAAACAATTTACTTTGTAGGCGGCGAGCCATTTCTTTTACCTGAACACTGGCGCTTGCTGGAAGCATTGAGCTCCAGCGGTCGTGCTGATAAAATTAGCCTACGTTATAATACCAACATGAGCACTCTTCAATTTGAAAAGAAGCATGCTCTAGACTTCTTGCCCAAGTTTAAAGATGTAGAAATTGTGGCCAGTATTGACCACTATGGAGCCAAGGCCGAGTTTATACGTACCGGCACCAACTGGCAAGAAATATTAGATAATCTAACTTACATTCGTGACTTACGGCAACCCAACATCAGAGTGGTCACCAACACTGTGATCACTGCATTAAATGTCATTGACTTGCCAGCAATCATGCGGCAGTTGCGAGTGATGTGGCAACAAGGTCTACTAACCCCGCAGACATTGTATCGTGCCATGGATCCTTGGCACTTAGATTCTAGAAACTTGCCCAAGGAAATCAGACAACAAATTGCCGCTGAACTTGATGTTGTAATGTCAGAGTTTGTCGAACAAGAGTTGTTTAACTACAAGCAGACCCATTTGGCTGACGCCCGTGACTTTATATTAACGGACAGTCCACATAATATGGATCACAGTAGACGTGAGCTAATTAATCAAATGACTATATTAGACGCTCGACGTAAAACAAATTGGCGCAGTGAGTTGACCGAACTTTGGAATGTTGTTAAATGAACTTAAAATGTGTAAATGCAGACCACGGATTCTGTACCAAACCCACTGGGCATGTTATGCCTTGCTGTATCAGCAGTGAAAGAGTTGTTAATAACTCTGGTGCCATGGCAATATTGAATAAAGACAATGCCGAAGATATTTGGAACAGTCAGTATCTTAAAGATTTACGAAATGATTTACAAAATGGAATACAGCACCCTAACTGTAGCCAATGTTGGAGCGAAGAAGCCGTAGGTTATAAAAGTAAACGATTACGTGATAACGAACGTTGGGTGGACCTCATTAATGAGCCAACTGGTGAGTTACCTAAACTATTAGATTTAAGTTTGGGTAACACTTGTAATCTAGCTTGCAGAACCTGCGGCACCTTTGCCAGTAGTCGGTGGTATAAAGAAATACAACGTGCGCCTGGCATGCCTAGTAATATTAAAGATGAAAATCGACAACTCAATGACCAGATACAGGAGTGCTATGCCGATGAATCTAGTATTTGGGAATTCTTAGATAAAACTCTGCCTCAGGTCCTGCACATAGACCTTTACGGAGGCGAGCCTTTGTTGGTCAAACGTCACTGGACAATGTTAAAATCCATTCCATTGGAACAGGCCAAAAACATCAGCCTGCACTTCAATACCAACGGCACACAGTGGGACGACGGGTATGCCGAAGTACTGTGTCGTTTTAAAGAAGTGCGAGCGGACATCAGCATTGATGGCGTTGGAGATGCATTTGAATACATGCGATGGCCAGCTAAGTGGGATCAAGTCAATGCTAATATACAAAATTTTAAAAAGTTAAGCGTGGACCACTCTCATATCATGGTCAGTATATGTATTACACTGAGTATACTGAATATCTGGTCTTTGCCCGAGACCATTGCATATACGAGAGAATTGGGCATACATTGCTATTTAAATTTACTGCACAGTCCAAAACCTATGAATTTAAAAACCCTCAGTCCCAAGGCTTCGGCCATGGTACTTGAACGACTGGAGTCGATAACACATGAACAAATTGACAGTGTTAGAGACTTTATTAAAGCCAGCGAATATTACCCAGCTAAAACCAACGAACTATTTAAATTGGTCAATGATCACGATGTACTTCGTGGTCAGCAATTTAGAAGATTAAATCCAGAACTGTATAGGGCCATGATAGATGTATAAAAATATTATTGCTGTGGGCGACAGCTTCCTAGAAGGCGCAGAGTTACCTGATCCTCGACGACAATGTGTGCCACACTTACTGGCTAATTTTTATAATGTTGACTGCTACAATCTAGCCAAGAGCGGAGTAGGTATGTTGGCTGTGGTCCAACAGTTGCTGGATGCCGAACTCAGTGGATTATTGACTCAAGATAGCCTAGTAATATATTGCATACCTCCCGCAGGTAGGATTGATTTTCCCTATGAGTCGGGTCGTACCCTGACTTTTGATTATTATTACCATGCCAAGATCATTGAAGGTACATTTGAATTGCCAGTGCCCGACGACTTTAAAGACAGTGACAGCTACAGCAGTGTCAAAAGATTATACACATCTAATCCAAATGTCGACTGGGTCAGACTGGGAGAACAGATACAATTCTCTGGACTATGTGCGCTTAATCAACTGTTGAGTAAATATTCTCATGCGGGCATCTGCGGTCATCCTCAGCATTATATCGATGTCACCATTAGAAAGTCTGCAGAATCTGCATTGGTGGCCTTGGCTCCCTTGTTCAAGGACGAAGGGTTTACTGGCTGGGCTAAAAAGAATCAATATTCAATCATGCCCTATGGACATCCAGGTTCGGACGCACATGCCAAGTTGTTAGAATTATTAATTAGAATCATTAAATTTAAATGAAAAAGAATGTCATGGTACTGGGTGATAGTTTTATATTTGGCACAGGCCTGGCCGACGTAGAGCGACGGCGAGACACTACACCAGAGTTGATTGCACGACCATCGGACTATACCTGGGTCAGCAAGTTGGCCCTAAATGCCAGTGACCAATCCACTGTGGTCAATTTGAGCATGCCCGGCATGGATAATCAGGGACTGGTCAGTAGCCTGTGCAACTATTTAGATAATAATCCAGCGAGACCCGACGTCATTGTTTTTAACTCTTGTCCACCAGATAGATTCCTCATGCAAGCTAGTAGAACGCAGGATCAAATTAATTACGACATACTGCGTAACCCAGGGGTGGCCGTGCCAAAGAACACGACCACAGACACCACATTGTTGACTAAAATGATTAATCTCAAAGATTCTTCCAAGGCAGGAAATTGGAAACAATTTTTCAACGGCTTTGTTTGTCTATTGAGCTCGATTGAAAACAGTGACACTGTGCTGTCTGACCCACATAAAAAAACACTGATTGATTTTAGAAATGAAATATATCATCCGGCGCTGGGCACTCAAGCTGCATTGTCGGCCATGATGAGCACTTGGTTAATTGCCAAGACAATGAACGCTGAGTTTTACTGGATGGCCAATAATGCAGACGTTGAAAATATGAACTTGTTGCCCACAGAAGTATTAGCTGAGTCTAAGTCACGCAGATTTCCGCATGTCAGTATACTGGCACAAACTGCAAAATATAGAACTCGATGCGCTCACACCAATGAAGCTGGCCACGAATATTACTACAACGATGTCATCAAACCATTGTTTACCGATTTAGGATTAATCCATGCGTAAAAAGAATGTCATAGTACTGGGTGATAGTTTCATCTACGGTCATGGATGCAGTGATCGAGAATTTTACATTGATAAAAATGGCGTGGAGCATGGCAATGTTGTACTGTTAGATGTAAGCCCATCAAGTCATTGCTGGCCAGCTCTGGTGGCAGCAGAGTTACAAGAGCAAATCAATGTTGTTAATTTAAGTTTACCTGGCATAGATAATCAAAGTCTGTTGAGCAGTCTTTGTAATTTCTTAGATAACAATGACACACCTCCGGACATGATTGTGTTCAATACCTGCCCAGGAGGTAGGATGTTAATAGCGGATGATACCCCCGCAACAATATATCGTGATAAAACTCCGCAACTTTTTAGAAGATTAATTAATCTAGAGGACTTGACTAAATCTCAATCCTGGAGAAAAATATTTAACGGATGCAAAGGAGCTAGTTTGTTACACTCACGTGATGACGTCATAACTAATTTTGCTGGCAAACACTATCACACCGCAGTGGACGTTCAATCAGCATTGTCGGTGTTGTTGTCTGTACACAGCATTAGTCAGAGTTATTCTGCCAAGTTCTTGTGGAGTCCCACTGCATACTGTAACATCGGGCTTAATCTAGATATAATCCCTGCACCGTTGCAACGAATAATAAACAACGGTAAAGTACAACATGTCAGTGAATTTCAATGCACTGACATTGGCTCTTTCATGGCACCAGACGGACACACCAACGACGCAGGTCATGCCGCATACTCCGCCGCTGTGATGACGCCAAGAATTAAATCAGAGCTAGGACTAGCATAATGCAACAATATCAATTGGTGGCTCGATGGCTACAGGGACACATACCGGGGAAAATACTGCCATGGCAAATTGACCTGGACACCACCAATATCTGTAATCAAGCCTGCTATTACTGTAACACAGAACAGTTCAGAGAAGATAAGCCAGTATACCAAAGTCAAGAAGACTATCTTCTATTGCTGGAACGCTTGGCACGGTGGCGTGAATACGATCCCAAGGTCATAGGCACCACCAGCAACGTCATATTCAGTGGCGGAGGTGAGCCCACATTGCTGCCGGGGTTTGAACATGTGGTGGAGTCGTCAATAGACAAAGGTTTCGTCACAGCCATGAACACCAATGGCACTAAACTTCACAATCTATTGGACATATCCCCGGACAAGATCAAACGCATGGCCTACATAGGCCTGGACATTGACAGCGGCATTCAAGAAACGTATGAACAAATCCGCAACAGTAAAATGAAAAATAGTCCGTTTAATAGAGTCAAGGCCACAGCCAGAGAACTGGGCAGCATGGGTGCTCCATTGGACATCAAGGCCTTGCTCATGCCACAGAACACCACAGAAGTGGAAATCAATGCTATTTTTGAATACGCCAAGGATGTCAATGCTCGTGCTGTACACCTGCGTCCCATGGTGTTGAACGACAAGAGCTTTGAACTCACTGACGACATCAGAGCATTCATCTCCGCAGCCAGTGACAGATATCGTGTCAAGGCTGACTTGGCCCTGGGCAGATATGAAGCTAGGGAATACAGTCGCTGTCATCAATTCTTTTTATTCCCCAGCTTTTGTGCTGACGGCAAGATTTATCTCTGCTGTGAATACAAGGGTCGTGAAGATATTTGCCTGGGATCTTGGGTAGATGATGACTGGCGTGATCTCTGGTGCGGAGAAAAGCACAGACAAATATACGACTATTTTCGCACTGCATTCTGCAAGCCCTGCAGACCCAACACCACTAACAATAGAATACAACAGTCATTGATTAATCCCAAGCTGGTCCTGGAAGGTTTTATCTAAATGCTGAGTATACTTAATTTATCGAGTTCAAAACAAATCGGCGGCGAGTTATTTCCCATGGCGGGAGAACAATATTTTGAACCTGTGGCCCGCCAATTTAGAAGCGATGTCGTGAACACCGATTTAGTTGGGCCCAATCAGCTCATTGACAGTGAGCGTTTGGTCACGTATTTAAAACATCACTTGACACTGGGCAATGGTAGTTACTCAAACATGACATTTGGGCACACTGGCAGATCCACTGGTACTCTTGAATTAAGAGACTTTATCAACGAGGAAGGTAGAATAGAATTTCTAGACGTACCCTCAGATATATCGTTCAATGGCAATGCCAAACAATTTGTTGATCAGCTTGACACAGTCAGTGTAAAATTTTCAAATAAAGTACTGGCGTTCACTGCTATACTATGTTATGTATTTCCTAGATCAGTATACGAAGAACTGTTTAGTCGTGGCTATAAAATACTGTTAAACGAGTTGTTTGAAAGTCACATTGATCACTTGTTTCCTTTTTTAACCTGGCTATGTTTCATCGGTATCCCCACTAAGAATGTTATTATACTGTCAGGTAGATATAATGCACATCCTAGTATAGACACCAGCGATGTAAAAGTATCCAACGTTGACATGGACTTTCAAAATTTAGGCTGTAAGGTTGTCAACTATCCGGCATTCTTCCTGCATTTTGGCATGGATTTCTTTAATAAAGATAGTTTTTATGACAAATGGGGCACTGACGGATTCACTAAATCTGGACTGCTGTTAAACCGTGTGCCAAGACTGCACAGATTGTTGGCTGTGGCATACCTGCAATATAAAAACAAATTAGACGACTTCCACTGGAGCATGGTGGAAGACTCTCAGATGTTACGAGATAACCTGAGAGCTCTGGCCTGGCCAGATTTTGAGGACTATATTAAATTAAAACATTGGTGGTCGCCCCACGTGGAGGAAACCATGAAGTGCATCATACCTAGGAATTTAGACAACGACAACAAGGGAAAACATGAAGTCCCGGAATACTATTTTAACACCACTAAATTTAGTTTAGTGGTGGAAACATTGGCAGGCTCAAACAGATTTTTTGACAACAATACCAACATATTTCCAAAATTTAGTCCTCATAGGCAATACGACGAACTCCAGGCCAAGAGTGGAGCAGAATTCAGACTAAAGCATAGACGATATGGTTTTATCACTGAAAAGACCTACCGACCCATAGCCACGGGACATCCTTTTATTGTATTGAGCAATAACAAAAGTTTAGAAATGTTGCACTTTCTGGGGTTCGAAACCTTTGGTACTTTATGGGATGAAAGTTACGATGACATCATTGACGATTCAGACCGGTTCTATAAAACTCTAGACACCGCAATAGAAGTCATTGATCAAGGATTTGACATTGACCGGGCCAAGGTAATAGTTCAGCACAACAGAAAAGTATACTGGGACAAGGGTAATAGACGAGCCATTGTAACAAAATGGTTAATTGACCCATTGATTGATGCATATTATGAGTAGCGTAGAATTTAACATTATCAGACTGCAACGTATAGAACAGTCACAGCAAGACAACCTGACTCACTGTGATATATTAAATCCAGCTAAACCCCTGGACGTATATTATCATCGATTCGACCGTGCCTATGTTCAGGATCAAATTTACACGCATGCCGGCGTAATGAGTTTAAATCGCTTGGGCAAGTATATAGGCCGACATTTTAATTACGTAGACATAGATGCAGACTTTAAAGATATTCCTGCGTTAATACAGTTAATAAAACAACAAGCAATACCCGAGTTACCAATACTAATATATCTTACCAGTTGGAAACTATTTCTATTGCCCATTGAAGTACTCAAGGCCTTGAAGATTGCGGGCATTTACGTATTACTTGACGAATGTTATGAATCGTATGTTGATCACTTGTACAGCTACTTTACCTGGGCCACAATGTGTGGACTCAAGGACTTAAACAACATTAGAATCATCAGCGGTAGGTATAACGGTCATCCTAGACTCAAGCAAGACGATTTACAGTGGACGGATTTAGATTTGGACATGCTGGGCGTACGAGTGATAAGTTTTCCCTATTTCTGGTTTCACTATGCCGCTGAAGAATCATTTCAAGAATTTCAAGATAAAGAAATTAATTTTGACAAACCCACGGGTTCTGTGATGTGTATGAACAATTGGCTAAGACAGCATCGATTGCTGATATTGCTGAGACTGTTATATGAAGGCACATTAGATAAAATATCCTGGAGTGCAATAGATCCAAATTGGGAGGTGCTGTTGGATTCCAAGCTAAGTCATCAAGAATTTAATGTGTCAGAGTTGGGAGTAGATACTTGGGTCACAGCCAGTCTAATAGAGGACTTTAAAACAAGATTGCCCAAGTACTTGGACCTTGACCACAAGTCCAACGAAAAACAAATACTGTCCAATAAAGATACCACAGACTTGCATGACAGTCATTTGGTTAACCTGGTCAATGAAACTGCCTACGGCACTGGTCCATGGGATCCATATGGCATTAATACACTGCCGGTATTCAGCGACAACATCAAAGTTGATTACAATACTCGTAACCTACACAGACGATATGGGTTCATCACTGAGAAAACTTACAAGGCCATGGTTACAGGTCAAATGTTTATCGTCAATGGCTCGGCCAACTCTTTGACATATCTACGCAAGCTGGGATTCAAGACGTTTAATCAATACTTTGATGAAAGCTATGACTTTGAATTGGATGACAGTAAAAGATATATCAAAGTCTGCGACACTGTATCTACTATTATGAATACTCGTTATAACTTAAAAGATGACACGGTGTTACAAGAAATATTAGAACACAATAAACAACATTTCTTTGATTTGAGTGCGCTGACTGCACAGGCCTACAACCTGGTGGAATTCCTAAGACTGACCACTGACAACAATAACTATTAATATGAAAATTAACACCAACAACGACTGGGATCCACTGGAGGAAATTATTGTGGGCACTGCCACCAATGCTCGTGTGCCCACTGTGGATAAAAGCACCATGAGCTTTAGCTATGCAGCCGATGACTGGGACGAAGTCAAGAAGTTGGAAGGTCCTTATCCAGGGTGGATGATTGACGAAGCCAATGAAGATGCTGACGAACTGGCAGGCATACTAACCCGTGCAGGAGTTAAAGTGCATCGTCCACAGACTCTGGACACTGGTCGAGAGTTTACCACGCCAGAGTGGACCAGCACTGGTTGGTATACCTGGTGTCCCAGAGACCTGCTGTTGCCCTTGAACAATCTGATGATTGAAACTCCCAGTCCCATGCGAGCTCGTTACTTTGAAACTCGTGCTTACCATGACATCATGCTGGCAGCAGTGCAAGATGGAGTAGAGTGGATAGCCGCACCCAAGCCCATATTGCTGGAAGACAACTACCAGCTTGAGCATTTAGAGAACCCCACATTACTAAACCTAGAGCCTATCTTTGATGCGCCCAATGTAGTACGTTTGGGTCGTGACCTACTGTTTCAAATTTCAAACAGTGGCAACAAGCTGGGCTTTCAATGGTTGAAGAATGTCTTGGAACCACGTGGTTATCGCCTGCACATGGCAGAGCGAGTGTATAGCTATAGTCACTTTGATTCAACTATTATTCCCCTACGTCCTGGACTAGTGCTGTTGAACAGCACCAGAGTTACGCCAGACAACTGTCCTCGACTATTTGAAAAGTGGGATAAGATTTACTTTGAAGATGTGGCACAAAGCCCATTAGTTGACTCAGGGCCAGGCAGCATCAGCCCTTGTAGTCCATTCATTGGTCTAAACATTCTCAGCATCGATCCCAACACAGTCGTCATGGGTCGTGACCAAATTGCTTTAACTAGAGAATTAGAAAAACACGGCATTGATGTTGAACACTGTACCATGCGTCATGCACGTACACTCAGCGGTGGATTCCATTGTGCCACGTTAGATTTACGCAGACGTGGATCTTTGGAAGACTACTGTTAACAGTCTGCCAACTCACCGCTGACGCAGACTCGATTGACTCCGGGTCCTCTGTCGTGATCCGCATAGGCTTCTCCACCGTGGGCAAAGATTATGCAGTCAGTTTCAGTTAAGTCGTTTTCACGACACAATTCGCCATAGCGATGTCCCAGTGTTTTCCAAGCCCAATCGGCATTGAACTTGTTCATGTAACTAACGCCCAGGCTCATGCTGAGTTTGTTCTGCATATTAACTTCATTCTGCATACTAACACCATCGTCTAAATATTCTCTACTAAACCTTATGCCCACACGATGAGTTTCTAGATTAAAGAACGGTTTACTTAGACTACTGGTCACTTCAGTAATACATGGATACTCGTCTAGGTTAATATCTAAGTTTTTACTAATACCCCAATATGCTAGATCCAACAGTACTGGGATTTTTAATTCGTTACATTTTGCCAAGACTCTTTTAACAATATAAGCATCGCCGGTGCCACTAAACGGGTAGCTTATAATCACCGCCATGTCTTCGTTTAGATTTAATTCAGAGTCAACTGCTCTAAAATTGCCGTATTTGCCTAGGCATTTATGGTATTGAAAATCGCCTCTCAGTGTTACAATGGTTCTGCGTACTATGTGTCTAAGTACAAACATATCAAATGCTTGACTAGTGCCCTGTACGAAATCTTGATGTGTAAAGCCGTTCAATCCCGTGAGTGTTTTAAGTTCACAGTTTTCCAACCAGTCTCGCCAAACGGCAGCATACTGATTAAATGTTACATCTGACTGTATAAATTTAATGGATTCATGATGTAGTTTCACAGTATATAAAGCGATGGGGCGGCTGGCTTTGGTATTATTCATTGGGCGTGTTCTAGCGGAGTTAAATATTGCATTATACATATAGTTATTAGGACAGCATCTTGCTCATAAAACTTTTTAGAAACCACTACCTGACCCTGGATACATAATACTATGTCCTTGCCTGTAATTATGATTGACTATCTCAATGATTTGAATGATGATCATTGGGATATCATAACCAAACGTGTTCCACAAGCCCAGCGGGTAGAAGCTGTGGGCACGGTTGAGCAAAGTTTAAAGTACGCCATTGACAAGTTTGGTCCCCGAACTTGGATAGCCAGCAGTCACTGTGACTACAGCGATTTTGATTTTAACTTTGTGCCCAGTAAGTATGATCAAAAGTACCTACACATTTGGAGTAGCCCACAGACACATTGGGGTGAAACATTCTTATTTGCCAATGACGCACAGTTTGATCCCTGGGAAGTTGTCACAGACTTGCCCATCAAGTACATGTCCAGTGACATAGATTTGCAATGGGACGTATTAACTTGGACTAGAACCAGCAGTGAGTATTTGAACGATTTATGTGCTGTGTTGGGTGAGAGAAAAGGTCGAGTATTACTACAGCACACAGACTGTTCAGTTGAGTTTAATTTAAAAAATACTGTGTTGGACTACAAACCAAAACTAGTACACTTGGAAGACAACGATCAATGTTTTACATTCTTGGCTGACGCATCTTGGCTCAAAGAACAACAACTGTTTGAAGTTGACTTAGATACATTGTCAGATCAGATTGTCATCAATGCAGCCAAGAGAACTGTTACCCTGCCCATAGAATATGTGTCGGGCAGTAAAGTAATGTCTTGGATAGATCAAGCCACTGCAAAACACAAGTCGGGTTGGATAATTTTAGCTCATGACAGTGTTCGTCAAGTGGAAGATTATGTAGATAAGATTTGGAACAACATCTATCAATGGGGCCGAGATGATGCATTGCATGCCTATGGACAGACCTGCGCCATGGTGCTGGCAGTCAATGTTGACCATTGGCAAGCCATTAGAAGTACATTAACTTCTGTGTACGAACATCCATTTTTAATCACACACCCTGTGGTGGCAGTGCAAGATCCGAAATCAGCAGTTTATATCAAAGTCAAAGACTTTGTACAAAAGTTTGATTGGAAGCCCAGCAATTGGGATGACATGGGTGGACCTGTGGCACTAATGCGTGGCGACGTATTGTTGGGAGTTGCCGGCGATGAACTGCTGATCAAAGAATTAGAGCTATTAGATGAGGATGTGTGGTCGTGGCCCGATCTTCGCATTGTTGAAATAGACGCAAAAGTTTTAAAACCAAAGAGGAATTTATTCGATGTTAAAAGGTGAAACCTGGCTGCTAAATGCAGACCTATTTAAGCAACACTGGATTGTGGAACTAAAACCCTGGGCACGTGACTTGGGATGGTTCAGCAAACTAGAGAAAACTGCCTTGGCCACCCAAGGATGGTTTACCAGCGGCGGCGCTGATCTTGACGAGGAAGCCATTATTGGCATTGTAGATCAGCCCGAGTCCAAGGAGAGGCTACACTGCTATCACAACGATCAGTGGTGGACATATGAAGGTCCGGTGCTGTTGGTTGCTCACGGCCGTGTTGCTGGTTGGGCTGGCCCCAAAGTCATCATCGACGATGCCAAGCTAATGGAAGAAGATCCATGGCAGTGGCCAAACATTCAGCTAATCGATGTTGAAGCCAAGGTTACTATTAACCTAGACATTGAACACTATGGCAACAACATCTGGGATAGCAGTACATTTGAAACCTTTGGTGTAGCCAGTAAGTTAGCCAATGGTTGGATGCTGATGAGCTCGGGCGGCCAAGGCGGCACAGTTGACAAGAGCCAGATTGCCAAAGTGTTAGACAGCGACAGTGAAAGTGTTATACATAAGTTAAACAATAATGTATGGTTGTTAAACACCAAGCACTTTAGTCTGGCCAATGTTCGCTTGAAGCCCGGCTATGACTTGACCGATTTACGTGATCATTTGACCAAATGTGGCAGTAAGTTTGCCTGGGTCAGCGACAGTAGAGATTGGCCAGGTTTCTTGCCCAAGGATCAATATCAGATGGAATGTATTCACGTGTGGCCAGACGAACATCAACAATTTGGCAGTGAACTATTTATTCCGGTGGATAGATTCTTAGAACTGACAATTGGGGCCGAAGACCTGAACGCATATCCTGATATTGTGTTCTATGACAAGCCGCTTTAATCGTTTCACTTTCCTAACTCGCTCACAGCGTGACTTTACCAGTTGGAGTCACGCTGTGGTGCATTATGCACAGCAGGCCACTACTCCTTGGTTCTGGTTACACCCCACTGACATTGTAGAGGTGTATGATTGGGAAGAGCTAGACAAGTTCACGCCCACTAGTCCACTGTGGTCACAAACTCGAGTACACATATTCAATGCTCCCAATGAAGCATGGGGCAACATATTATTGGTCAACACCAAATGGGCATTGAGCTCTACTTCTGAGTACACATTGGAAGAACAAGGTGTGGGTATAGAATCACATGATGCCCCTGTAAGCTACATACAGCCCCGTACAGCACACTTAGACTTTAGCTATGGTGCAGACATGTGCCAAGCCATAGACCGCAGTGTGCGAGGCAACACCGGACAACTGCTATTGTGCATAGACGATGTTGCAGTTGAGCATTGGCCACGTAGTGAGCTATGGGACAAGGACAAACTGTACAGCATAGGGGACAATGTCATCGTTGATGCCACCGAGTGGACACGCCGTCGTTGGGAGTTTGAAGACCTGTACCAATGGCCGGACCAAATTGTTTTAGGTGATGCACCCACTCCCAGCTGGCCTATTATACATGACACCAGTGGCGATCCAGTTGCGCTTGCACAGAGTTTGACTCATGAAACCAAACCCTGGGTATGGCTACGCAATAGCGAAAGTGCAGACCAAACGCCACCTACAATAGTGTATCAGAGTGCGTGGGATCCTAATAGGGCATTGGTCAAGGCTGACACCACTGGCAGTTGGATATTGTTGAGTACGCAATGTATTCCAAATCTAACGGATCAATTCCTAGACTATGATAACGTACAAGAATTAGACACGCCAGGGCCACGGGTAGAGTATGATGTATTCTTTGTCAGCAACGGAGAAACCAATGCAGAAACAAATTGGCAGGTACTGAAAGACCTATGCCCAAGGGCACAACGAGTCACCAACATCAACGGACGCAGGGCTGTGTTCCAGCATTGTGCGGCACTGGCAAAAACCAGCCACTTCTTTATTGTCACAGGTAAGAATCGGGTGACCAATGCCCATGTATTTGATTTTCAGCCTAATAGACTCAAGTCTGCACGTCACTGGGTACTCAGGGCACGGAACGCAAGTAATGGCCTAGAATACGGCCATATGGCAATTGTCTTGTACAACACACTACATGTAGTGTCTACACCCCCAGATTTTGGGCTGGACTACACTATGTATAGTGTCAATGAAGAAGTACCGTGGAAAGTCAGTGAAGCTGAGTTTGCCACCTCCCCATGGGAAGCGTGGAGAACGGCATTTCGTGAAACGGTCAAGTTGCAGGATATATTTGACACCACAGGAGAACCCACTGCGGCTGAACGTTTGGCAGTGTGGACGAGTGTAGCTCAAGGCGCAAATGCCGAGTGGGTCATTAGAGGCGCACAAGATGGAGTCAAGTACGCAAAAGAAAACCAGGGAGATCGCTCTGCCCTGGCTCTAACTGTTGAGTGGTCCTGGTTAAAGGACTATTTTAATTCTTGTTATTAATCAGCAGTGGGTACTGTGAGTATTAATTTTAATTTGTCTGCTGGCAATTTACTGTCTTGGTATTGACTGAAAAACTTGGTGCGTGTCCAGGGACGCTGTTGAATCAATACTTGTACTTGATCTAACGGAAGTGGTTTAAGAATAATGGGGATACCCCATATAGCACTAGCAGTTGATCCATTACCCAGCAATAAAAATTCATCTAGTTCTTGGTTACCAGTTTGTTTTCGCACAGCCATGCGTACTAACTTTAAAAATGTACCGGTGTGGATATTCAGCACATCGTTGGCAATGATCTTATCTTGACCTAGAAAATAGAAATCAACCAGTTTGTCATCTTCGATTTTAAAACAAAATCCAAAACTACAATCAGTATTGATGGGCTTGCCAGCCATTTGTTGATACTGAGTGGCATCAAGACTGCCATTCTCATAGTTTTCAATTTCAACAACAATGTCAGCGGCGTTAAATTCTAATTTAAAAGGCGCCAGTCCTACACCCCGGCTGATTGGCATGACAGAGCTGTCATCGATTTCTAATTGCTTGACCAGCAAGTCCCAGAGCTTGCCATCATCCTCGGACCAAGACATATCGTTGACCACGTAATTGACTTCGTTCCAACCCTCTAGGAAATCAAAGTCATTTTCAATGACAAAGTCGTCACCGGACTGTATTACTGCTTCGTCAACAAACTCGCTGTTTAAGAAAATTAATATTTCAGGCGACACATCTGATGGTCTATCCTTTTTAGCAGATAAAGTTAATTTAGTTTTCATTTTTGATCCATGGATGATGTCAGTAGGTTTTTTACAACCTCGCCAATGTCGGAGTTAATGGAGTCGATGTCTACGATGAATTCTATCGCTTTGACATCTGCAGACTCTCGTACATACGTAGTAATAGTGTCACTGAGTGAGTTACTGTCGCTGGTGTCGTTGCCAGTTTTATCAATAGTCAATGTATTGATGGTACCAGAAGTATGATGGTATCTTACTTCTACTACGTACTGCAACGGCACTTGATCAACATTGATATCCTCAAGGATATCTTTCCATCTGTTAACTTTACTACCTACGAACTTGACCCACTTATTGACTTTTTGCGGGTCGGCCACGTCGACGAATCTTTAACTCTGGTGCCAATGCAAACGCTTGTAACTTCAGTTGTTCGGATTGTGTGTCTAATTTTGCGGCTTCGGCCATTAATTTATCTGCACGGTCTCTGGGAGTTTCGGCAGATGAGTTAATAGCTGGTAACTCAAACGACTGTTCTTTACGTAGCATGTCAGCTGGTTTAATTTTATCCTTCATGAGGAATTCATTAACTTCTGACAGGGTCACTGATGTTTTTGCGTTGGGAGTCAAGAATACATCGTTGGTGGGAATCTTCTTGATGTATCCGTTGCCATGCAATGTGTTCAACACGTTGGAACCATCAGCAAAGAATCGACGACTCAGCAAGTCGCTGAGTTCAGGCGCTTGTTGCCCTTCGTCACTTTCGACAAGTTCCATCAATCGATCATGATAGTTACCAGGTAACTTTGCAGTTTCTGCTACTAAACAACTATGTGTTTCGTTGGGCACTGTGCGCCAAAGGACTACTACTTTCGAGCCGTCCCTGGTTTTACCAACATGTTTTACGTTTGCCATATGCGTTCCTTATTCGGCTGCTTCTTCAGCAACTTCTTCAGCAATTGGTGCTGGTGCCGGTGCTTCCGCTGGTGTGGCTGCTTCAAGGAATGTTTGTACCTTGGCATACACTGTACCAACTGCGGCAAATTCTGCGGTTTTAAATGCACCACGTGAGCTGGCTAGATCAATAACGATTAGAACGTTCTTAAGATCAGCTAGACCTAGACTTGGTGGCAATGCGGCTTCTGGTGTGGCAGTTGCAGTGTTTTCTTCTTGATTTACGGTGTCAGTCATTGTTTTCTCCTTGGTTACAAATGGACTCTTCAGTAACTATTTAACAGAGTATTTTATACAGGTGAAATTTTCTTAGGTATTGTTACCAAGTACCGTAGTTGGTTATATCAACACTGAACGTCCCACCGTGCTTGTTAAGCTCTGTGTCAAACGATACATTGACTGTTGGACCAATGCCACTGCTATTACCCACAGAGATAGTGACATCATCAACATCAGGAAACGAATCCAGTAACTGTTTAATGTTTATGATATCTTCTTTAGAAAGTGTAATTTTAGTCATCTATTTCGACTCCATGTTCTTTGATTGCATGGAGGCATGCCTGCTCTACAAACTCGTTGAATGTGAGATCCATGGCATGTGCAGCCTTGAAAATTGTCAGTAACTCATCCTCGGGAATGTCCAAGGCAATAGTTACCCGAGTATCGTACTCTTCCCCAGCCTTGATGGCCATGGCCTTTTGTATAAAGTCATCCACTACATCTAGGTCAACGTAGTTAACATCGTCCCATGCTTGATCCTTGTCCACAAAACGACGTTTGGCTTCCTTACGCATTTTCTTCTGGTAGTCTTCGTTGATCATGCGATATGCACGATTGTTGGTATAATCGCACACACTAACTTCGTATACTTCCTGGTCCTCTGTGCTGAAAACAATGCTAAAACTATATCCACCTTGGTCGTGGATGCCGTTCCAGCTATCTAATACATACACACGATGGCCGTAACAGTCCCATTGAAAGTCGCTGCCTTCGGTGATACGATAATCAACCAGTTCCATCCACTCTTTAATTGTCAACATTTTGAACTCCTTTAATTTGATCAAACATTAATTCACTTTCGTGAACATACGCCACGGCCTTGAGCCACCCTTTTGAATAGTACTTTATAATTTGGTTTTTAACATCCTCGGGACAATCCTTGCTTATGTCCAAGCATGCTCGTTGATACATTACAATGCCGTCATTGATGGCAAAGCCCGGATCGCCCTGTGCCAGTTTAACGTATCCATGATAGGTTTCTTTGAAAGTCAAAACTTATCACCTTGGTTAAATGCACGGAACCTTACAAAGCGAGGAAATCGAAGACTGTAAGTACCATCTTGATTTTGTGTTACGGCATCTGCCAACACTTCCGCAATAGTACCTTTGACCAAACTCTGAGCTTGCCAAAAGTCATCTCGCTGTTCATCGCTGAAGCCGCCGCCAACATTTACTTTGATGGCTTTGCCATTGTCAACGCCTTCGCAGACCAGCGCACCAAGTTTGCCAACATTCTTACCTGTGCCTTCTTCAAAGTCTATGACTTCCAAGTCCACAGTGATGGTGGGCTTGATCTTTAACCATGCATGACTGCGTTTAAGTTCGTACGGAGCACTGGGATCCTTGAGCATGATGCCTTCAAATCCGTCATCAATGGCCTTGCGATTGATGTCCTTGAAGCGACCCTGTCCTTGATCTGTGTCCAAGTCAATGATCTCATGATCCAGCACTGCAACATTGGGAGTTTCTTCTGCCCAC